>OGIB01000028.1_pt1 | contig 112126 bp, 81 predicted proteins | sample 1571691 | NCBI WGS metagenome assembly OGIB01 (sample SAMEA2582058, study PRJEB24529) | metagenome | biome: Human gut stool | place: China | collected 2011
CCGAAGCCGCAAAAGCAGAAGGTAAAACTGAAACGCAAAAAGAAAGAGAAACACCTGCGCGCACTGGAGCACCCGAAAGCGAAACCAGTCACGCAGAAGAAAGCGCCAAAAGTACCGGAAGCGCGCGAAGGTGAATACATGGCCGGTGAGGCTGACAACGTTTTTGCCCTGACCACGGTATATGCCACGAAAGCACAGGCCATGCGCGCCGCTCAGGCGAAGTGGGATAAACTGCAACGGGGTGTTGCGGAGTTCTCCATCAGCCTGGCTACTGGTCGGGCTGATATTTATACGGAAACGCCGGTCAGAGTGTCAGGCTTTAAGCGCGTCATAGACGAGCAGGACTGGACAATCACTAAGGTGACACATTTTCTGAATAATAGCGGCTTCACGACGTCCTTAGAGCTTGAGGTCAGGCTTTCTGATGTGGAGTACGAAACAGAAGATGATGAGTGATGTAATTTATTTATCTGTTTGTTTTATAAGGATAAATTAACTAAAATGGCACCATCAACAAAACAGGAAGAGGTGCTCGCGATGTTTCATTGTCCTTTATGCCAGCATGCCGCACATGCGCGTACAAGTCGCTATATCACTGACACGACAAAAGAGCGTTATCACCAGTGTCAGAACGTGAATTGCAGCGCCACGTTCATCACTTATGAGTCGGTACAGCGATACATCGTGAAGCCGGGAGAAGTCCACGCCGTAAGGCCGCACCCGTTGCCGTCAGGGCAGCAAATTATGTGGATGTAATTAGAAACAGGAAGCCCCTCAGTCGAGGGGCTTTTTTTGTCGATGTGGTCAATGTGTGGACGTGACCAGAAATAAATCCTTTTATTTCAATTTGTTGTACGTAAAAAATAAGCCCGTGTAAGGGAGATTACACAGGCTAAGGAGGTGGTTCCTGGTACAGCTAGCATTTTATGGGTTATGTTTTTCAGCGAAACGGATGATAACCTTAATAAATGCAGCTGTATGTGATCGGTTTCTAAGAATTTTCCATCCGGGAAAAATAATCGAAATTAATCACTTACCGTGGGGATTACGCGTGGTTTCCCCGGAGAAATTACGCATCAGCAGCGCGTAATTGAGCTCAAGATCCTGCGGGACCGGGAGCCACACAGTATAACCATCGCCTGGTGCTATCGGCATAGCTTCGCCTTTGGCGTTTTCCATGTGCTCAAGGGTAAAATTAATGTTGCCTTGCGGCGTCATCAGCTCAAGGCTGTCGCCAACGGAGAATTTATTTTTCACCGCTACCGCCGCGAGGTCCCCCTTGCGCTCACCGGTAAACTCACCAACAAACTGCTGGCGGTCAGAAACTGAATAACCGTATTCGTAGTTCTGATAATCGTCGTGAGTATGACGACGCAGGAAACCTTCGGTATAGCCACGATGCGCCAGACCTTCCAGAGTTTCCAGCAGGCTGGTATCGAACGGTTTTCCCGCAGCGGCGTCATCGATAGCTTTGCGGTAAACCTGTGCGGTGCGTGCACAATAGTAGAAAGATTTGGTACGACCTTCGATTTTCAGCGAATGCACGCCCATTTTGGTCAGGCGTTCTACATGGGCGATGGCGCGCAGATCTTTCGAGTTCATGATGTAAGTGCCGTGCTCATCTTCAAACGCGGTCATATACTCGCCCGGACGCTGGGCTTCTTCGATCATAAACACTTTGTCGGTTGGCGCGCCGATACCCAGCGTCGGCTCAACATTTTGCACCGGAATCGGCTCGTACTTGTGTACGATGTTGCCAACGTCATCTTCTTTCCCTTCCTGGACGTTGTACTCCCAGCGGCAGGCGTTGGTGCAGGTACCCTGGTTCGGATCGCGCTTGTTGATATAGCCAGAGAGCAGGCAGCGACCGGAGTAGGCCATGCACAGTGCGCCGTGAACGAAGATCTCGATCTCCATATCCGGCACCTGATTGCGGATCTCTTCAATCTCTTCCAGCGACAGCTCGCGAGAGAGGATCACGCGGGTCAGGCCCATTTGCTGCCAGAATTTCACCGTCGCCCAGTTTACGGCGTTAGCCTGCACCGAGAGGTGGATCGGCATTTCAGGGAAGTGCTCACGCACCAGCATAATCAGCCCTGGATCGGACATAATCAGCGCATCCGGCCCCATTTCCACCACCGGTTTCAGGTCACGGATAAAGGTTTTCAGCTTGGCGTTGTGCGGTGCAATGTTGACCACGACATAAAACTTTTTCCCCAGCGCGTGGGCTTCATTGATGCCGAGCTGAAGATTTTCGTGGTTGAATTCGTTGTTGCGCACACGCAGGGAGTAACGCGGCTGGCCCGCATAAACAGCATCTGCGCCATAAGCGAAAGCGTAACGCATATTTTTCAGCGTTCCCGCCGGGGAAAGGAGTTCCGGTTTAAACATAATTCTCTCGTTCTGATGACAGGTCAGATCCGCTTCACCTGATGAAGCGGTTAGGGGAGTGCCCCCACTTTAAGGGCGGGCATTGTAGCGCTGTGGGGGGATCTGGTAAAGCGCCGGACGCCAACAACCCACGCCCGGCATCGTAATTACGTATTGTCTTTCACCGTCTGGCTTGTGCCATTGGCTTTAACGGAGGCAATTCCGGTTTCACGAGATTGCGCGGTGGCGTACATCTGGCTGGAGCCGATAATTTGATGATTAGCGGCTTTCAGATTGAAATAGAATTTGCCGTTACTTGCCGTTTTTTTCTCATAGCGTTCTTCTTGCGGGCTGTTGCTACGCACCGACGCGATGCCCTTTTCCGCAGAGGCTTTTGAGGTATACAGCTCGCTGGTGAGGATAGTCTCACCATTGCCCGCTTTTAGCACAAACCGGAACTGATTATCACTGCTCTTACTGAGTTCAAACCAACCAGCCATAATGACTCCTTGATTGAAATTGCGTATCGAAAACAGCATCTAAAGGTGCTGTTTACCGATTAAAGTATGAGCGATTTTCTGATGCCTGCCAGGGCGGAGAGATAATGTCAGTTTGCTGACCATGCGTGGGATAATGTTGCCGGATCTGGTCTGAACGCCATCTCCGGCTAACAAAGTCATGTCGCTAAAACTAAACGATGCGGCAGGCGTCGGCTTCCCAGCGGTAACCAACGCCGTAAACGGCGCGGATAAATGACTGTTCGGCGTCGAGAGATTCCAGCTTGCGGCGCAGGTTTTTAATGTGGCTGTCGATGGTGCGGTCGGTTACTACGCGGTAGTCGTCATAAAGATGATTGAGCAAATGCTCGCGGGAGAACACTTTTCCTGGTTCATGAGAGAGCGTTTTCAGCAGACGAAATTCCGCAGGCGTCAGGTCAAGCATTTTACCGCGCCATGAAGCCTGAAAACGACCTTCGTCGATAATCAACGGGCTTTCAGCATCCTGTTGCTGCAACTCGCGCTGCGGTTTGCAACGGCGCAAAATGGTTTTGACGCGCGCTACCACTTCCCGTGGGCTGTACGGCTTACAGATATAATCATCTGCGCCAATCTCCAGCCCCAGCAGGCGATCGATCTCTTCGATTTTTGCCGTCACCATCACGATCGGAATGTCAGAAAAACGACGAATTTCCCGGCACAGCGTCAGGCCATCGGTGCCAGGGAGCATCAGATCTAACAGGATCAGATCCGGTGGTGTCTGGCGCACATACGGCAGTACCTGATCGCCGTGGCTGATAAGCGTCGGCGCATAGCTCGCAGCACGCAGATAATCAATGAGCAACTGCCCCAGCTTCGGTTCATCTTCCACGATCAAAATACGCGGTGTGTTTTCGTCGATTGGTAACTCGGTCATACTTCTCTCTGTAAATCCCGTTCCAGCGGTAACTCTACTGTAATGCTTACCCCGCCAAAAGGCGAATGGGCAGCAATAATGCGGCCATTATGTGCTTCAACAATGTTCAGGCAAATCGCCAGCCCCAGCCCGGAACCACCGCTGGCGCGGTTGCGGGAACCTTCGGTGCGATAAAAACGTTCAAATAATTTTTGTAGCTGCTCGTCACTGACACCTGGCGCACTGTCGGCAAAGGTCAGGCGCACCGTTTTGTCGTGCTGCTCGGCAGAGATTTTCAGGCTGCCGCCGCTATCAGTGTAGCGCAGGCTGTTTTCGAGTAAGTTATTGAATAACTGCATTAAACGGTCGCGATCGCCAAATACGGTAATACTGTCTGGCAGGGAAAACTGCAGTTTCAGGCCACGGCTGGCAAATCGTTCGCGAAATGCGCCGCCCGCCACTTCCAGCAGTGGGATCAAATCTACCGGTGCTTTTTGATAGGCGAGAGCGCCTTCATCAGACATCGACAACTGATGGAGATCGTCAACCAGTTTGGTCAGTGTACCGACCTCCGCCTGTAAAGACGCCACCGTCTCCGGCGTGAATTTACGCACGCCATCCTGAATGGCTTCCAGTTCACCGCGCAGCACCGCTAATGGCGTACGCAGTTCGTGAGAAATATCGGCCATAAAATCGCGCCGCATTTGCTGGTTTTTCTCCAGTGTGCTGGCAAGCTGGTTGAAGTCTTGCGCCAGTTTGCCCAGTTCATCTTCACTGGTGGGCGTTACGCGGGTAGTGAAATCGCCCGCCGCCAGTTTGTGCGTGCCATCGACAAGTCGTTTTACCGGTGCCAGTAAACCGCGCGCCAGCAGAAAGGTGGCGAGCGCCGCGAGTAACGTTGCCAGAGCGACAATCAACCAGCTGGTTTGCCGCTGTTGTTTATCGAAATTGATATCAGTATTGCGCGTTAACCGCTCAACGGGGGAGGCGATCACCGCGCCAACTTCCGCACCGTTGACCAGAATGGGTCGCCGTGTACCGTCAGGTGGAATCGGCGCTCGCGGACCAACCAGCACTTTGTTGTTTTGATCAACCACCCAGAACTGGGTACGCCAGCCGTGCGGTGGCATACCCGGGCCGGGTTTATCTTCCGAATTATCGTGTTCAAATGAACGCAGGATCTGAAAGACAAAGCGATCATTGTTGCGCAGGAAGCGCCAGTTGCCATGCTGCGCATACTGCTCGCCAAGCGCATCACTTAACAGTTGTAATCGCTGTTCATTACCATGCTTGATGTAATCAATAAAGCCACGCTCAAAACTGATACGCACCGCCCAGTGCATACTGATCAGCAAGACAATGCAGGTGGCGAAAATCGCCAGAAACAGTTTGCCGGTAATACCAGGTCGCCAGAACTTCATTGCGCGCTCCTTTTTCGCCGCGAAATAGCTACATTTTGATGCGTATCGTTCGGCACTCTGGCAAAGATGAACGCCGGAAGGGCGATGATAAACGCCATGCTAAGCCAGGTGTACATAAAGACGGTTTGTGTGGTGCCGCTGTCGACGCTGACATGCTGCGAACCAAAAAGTCCCAGCAACAGCCCGGCGATGGTGACGCCGATACTCATCGACAATTGCATAATCATCGACAGCAGGCTGTTTCCGCTGCTCGCCAGATTGTCCGGGAGATCTTTCAGCGTCAGGGTGTTCATGGAGGAGAAACGCGTCGAGTTGACCATCCCTTGTAAAAACAGGACGAACGGCAAAACGTAGTACCAGCCCAGCAGAGCGGTAGTCATAAACAACAGGGTGACCAGCGACAGACCCAGCGTGGTCGCTACCAGTACCCGACGATAACCAAAGCGATTCACCACCTGTACAACAATTCGCTTCATTCCCATGCTGCCAAGCACCATCGGGATCATCATCAGTCCGGCATGAAACGGCGAGAAACCGAGGCCAATTTGCAGGAAAACCGGTGTCATAAAGGGCAACATGCCACTGCCAATACGTCCGGCAAAGCTCCCCGCCAGGCCCAGCGAAAAGGTACGAGTGCGGAACAGTTTCAGACTGAAAAGAGCGCGGTTGTTATTTCTGGCGTGCAGCAAATAAAGCACCAGTGCCACCACGCCAACTGCGACCAGGCCATCAATCGTCAGCGGCGATAAACCTGTACCTTTACTGCCGTCCAGCGCCAGGGTTAATACCGCCATGCCAACCGCTAGCAATAAAAAGCCGGAGAGATCGAAGCGCCGCGTCTGCATGGTGTAGATCGGCATTAACATCAGCGTGGCGATCGCGCCAATAATCCCCACCGGAATGTTGATTAAAAAGATCCAGTGCCACGACGCATATTCCACCAGCAGACCGCCGAGCGCCGGACCGAGCAGCGGACCGACCTGACCGGGTAACGTGACAAAGGTCATCGCCGCCATATACTGCTCGCGCGGTACGATTTTCATCACCGTCAACCTGCCGACCGGCACCATCATCGCACCGCCAACGCCCTGTAACGCGCGTGCCAGTAACAGTTCGTTCAGCGTGCCGGAAAGCGCGCAAAACAGTGAACCGAGAGTAAACAGCACGATGGCGGTAAAGAAAATATTGCGCACGCCGACTTTGTCCGCCAGCCAGCCGCTGGCGGGCAGCATCACCGCCACGGTCAGCACATAAGAGACAATGACCATGTGCATATGCAACGGACTTTCCCCGAGGCTTTGCGCCATTGAGGGAAGGGCGGTGTTTACGATGGTGGTGTCCAGCGACTGCATAAAGAAGCCGAAAGCCACAATCCACAATTGCCAACGGGTGCTGTCGGGAAGATCTGTCATTTACTCGGTTACCGTTTGTTTAGGTTTACGCGAAAAACGCAGCCGCAGACGGTCGAAAAAGAGATACACCACCGGCGTGGTATACAGCGTAAGGAGCTGGCTCATTACCAGTCCGCCGACAATGGTGATCCCCAGGGGTTGCCGCAGCTCCGAGCCGTCGCCGCCCGACAATACCAGCGGCAGCGCACCAAACAGCGCCGCCAGGGTGGTCATCATAATCGGGCGAAAACGCAGCAGACAGGCCTGGAAAATAGCTTCCTGCGGCGTCAGGTTACCGTGCCGTTGGGCTTCAAGCGCAAAATCGACCATCATAATGGCGTTTTTCTTCACGATGCCGATTAATAGCATGATCCCTATCAGGGCGATTAGGCTGAACGGGGCATTGAACAGCTCCAGCGCCAACAGCGCTCCAACGCCCGCCGAGGGCAGGGTGGAGAGAATCGTCAGCGGATGTACGTAACTCTCGTAAAGGATACCCAGCACGATATACACCGTGGCGATGGCGGCGATAATCAGGATCACCTGCGAGTTCATCGTCTCCTGGAACACCTGCGCCGTGCCGGCAAAACTGCCGCGCACCGTCGAAGGCACCCCAAGCTGGGTCATTGCGCGATCGATCGCCGCACTGGCGTCCGAGAGCGATTTTCCGGTCGGCAGGTTAAACGAAATGGTCGAGGCCGCCGATAATCCCTGATGATTCACCGATAGTGGGGCATTCGCCGGTTGCCATTTAGCGAAATACGACAGCGGGATCGCTTTGCCTTCGTTATTGATAACGAACATTTTTTCCAGCGCACTGATGTCCTGGGTATAGCGCGGATCCACTTCCATCACCACTTTATACTGGTTCATCGGCTGGTAAATGGTCGAGATTTGCCGCTGACCGAAGGCGTTATTTAACAGACTGTTGGCGGCTTGTACGTCGATTCCCAGCCGTGCCATGGTGTCGCGGTCGTAAACCAGATTCATCTCCGCGCCGTTATCCTGCTGATCGGAGTTCACGTCCGCCAGTTCCGGCAACGTCGCCAGTTTTTTGCGGATTTTCGGCTCCCATTCGCGCAGTGCCGCCAGGTCGTCGGATAACAACGTGTACTGATAGCTGGCGTTCGACTGACGTCCGCCAACGCGAATATCCTGTACCGCCATCAGGAACAGATTCGCCCCCGGTTCTTTCGCCAGCTTCACGCGCAGACGGTCGATAATTTGCTGCGCCGTTTCGCTGCGTTCGTCGCGTGGCTTGAGGGTGATAAACATCATCCCGCTGTTCACTCGCGAACCGCCGGTAAAGCCGGTGACATTATCCACTGCCGGATCGTCACGGATAATTTTCATGAAATCCTGCAACTTACCGCGCATCGCCTGAAACGAAATACTCTGATCCGCCTGTATCCCACCCATCAGTACGCCGGTGTCCTGCTCCGGGAAGAAGGTTTTCGGGATCGAGATATACAGCCAGATATTCAGCGCAATGGTACCAAGCAGCACCACGCCCACCAGACGGGTATGATTGAGCACCCATTTCAGCGACTTGCCGTAGCCTTGTTGCAGGGCTATTAACATGCGACCAAAACCACGCAGTCGCTTTTGCTCGCGCGGCTTGCTGGCTTTTAGCATCCAGCCGCACATCATTGGCGTTAGCGTCAGGGAAACCAGTAACGAAATACCAATGGCGACAGAAAGCGTCACGGCAAACTCGCGTAACAGTCGGCCCGGCAATCCGCCCATCAACAGCAGCGGCAGGAACACCGCCACCAGTGACAGACTCATCGACAGCACCGTAAAGCCGACTTCGCGAGTACCTTGCAGCGCGGCCTGTAGTGGTTTCATCCCCGCTTCCAGATGACGGGCAATGTTTTCCAGCACCACAATGGCGTCATCCACCACGAAACCAGTAGCGATGGTGAGCGCCATTAACGAAAGGTTATTGAGACTGAAACCGCACAGGTACATCGCCGCAAACGTACCAATCAGCGAAACCGGCACCGCAACGGCGGGAATAATAGTTGCGCGACCCGAGCGCAGGAATAAAAACACCACCAGAATCACCAGCGCCACCGAGATAATCAGCGTTTGCTCGACTTCTTCCAGCGAGGCGCGAATGGTGGGGGAGCGATCCTGAGCAATTTGCAGATCAATCGCCGCCGGAATGGTTTCCTGCAACTCCGGTAATTTTGCCCGGATGCTGTCAACCGTCTGGATAATATTGGCTTCCGGCAGCTTGCGGATCATCAGCAAAATAGCCGGTTTGGCATTGGTCATCCCGGCGTTACGTACATCCTGTACAGAGTCGGTCACTGTCGCCACATCGCCCAGACGAACCGCGCCGCCGTTGTTGTAATGAATAATCAGCGGCTGATATTCGGCGGCGGTTTTTAGCTCATCATTGGTCTGGATCTGCCAGCGGTGAGTGCCATCTTCCAGCGCCCCCTGCGGTTTACGCACGTTGGCATTGCTGACGGCGGTGCGTACGTCGTCCAGCGAGACGCCCTGATTAAACAGCGCCTGCGGATTCAGCCCGACGCGTACGGCGGGCAGTGAGCTGCCGCCGACATCGACATCACCAACACCGTCGATTTGCGAAATCGTCGGAGCCAGCTGCGTCGAGGCGAAATCGTACAGTTCACCCTGCGAATAAGTATCGGATGTCAGCGTGAGGATCATAATTGGCGCATCCGACGGGTTAGCTTTGCGATAGGTCGGACGGCTGGGCATCCCGCTGGGCAGCAAACTTTGTGCAGCGTTGATCGCCGCCTGCACATCGCGCGCCGCGCCGTTGATATCCCGGTCAAAATCAAACTGCAAAATAATACGCGTGCTGCCGAGCGAACTGCTGGAGGTCATTTCACTGACTCCGGCAATGCGCCCAAGTGAGCGCTCCAGCGGCGTGGCAACGGAAGACGCCATTGTTTCTGGTGACGCACCGGGCAGCGAGGCGCTGACCATAATCACCGGAAAATCGACCTGCGGCAGCGGGGCGACCGGCAGCATACGGAAGCCCAGTATGCCGCACAGGGTAATGGCAACCGACAGTAAAATCGTCGCCACCGGACGGTAAATGAAGAGGGCAAAAAACTTCACTTACGCCTCCTCTTCATGGCGAGCAAAGCGACTTTTGGTCCACAATGCCAGGCGGTCGAACAGCAGATAAATCACCGGCGTGGTAAACAGCGTCAGCACCTGGCTGACAATCAGGCCGCCGACCATGCCGATACCTAACGGACGACGCAGTTCCGCGCCGACCCCGGTACTCAACATCAGCGGCAGCGCGCCAAGCAGAGCCGCCAGAGTGGTCATCAGGATCGGACGAAAACGCAACAGACAAGCCTGGTAGATGGCATCGCGCGGCGACATGCCTTGCTCGCGCTCAGCAGCCAGCGCGAAGTCGATCATCATGATGGCGTTCTTCTTCACGATACCGATCAGCAAAATAATGCCGATAATCGCAATCACATCCAGTTCGCTACCGGCAATCATTAACGCCAGCAGTGCGCCAACCCCTGCGGTGGGTAGCGTCGAGAGAATGGTGATCGGGTGAATAAAGCTCTCGTACAGAATGCCGAGCACGATATACATCGCCACCACCGCCGCGACAATCAGCCAGACAGTGCTGCCAAGCGCCGACTGGAAGGCGAGGGTGCTGCCCTGGAACTGCGTGGTGATATCCACCGGCAGATTCAGCGTCTTCTCGGTGTCCATAATCGCCTGCACCGCATCGCCCAGCGAATAGTTATCCGGCACGTTAAAGGAGATGGTCGTTACCGGGAACTGATCCAGATGGTTAATGGAAAGCGGCGCAAAACGCTGTTCAACTTTGGCAATTGAGCTTAGCGGCACCACGCCGCCGTCGCTGCTGGTCAGGCGAATGGTATCCAGCGCCGCGAGGCCAGGAGTATTTTCGGTGTTGTGCTCCAGCACCACGCGATACTGGTTAGCCTGAGTATAAATAGTGGAAATCAGTCGCTGACCAAACGCGTTGTACAGGGCGTTATCGACATCCGCCATGCTGATCCCCAGACGGCTGGCGCTGTCGCGATCAACATTGACATACGCCACCAGCCCTTTGTCCTGCCAGTCGCTGGAGACATCAGAAAGCTGTGGCAGTTGCTGGAGTTTTTCCATCAACTGTGGCACCCAGGTACTGAGCGCATCCAGTGAGGTGGCCTGCAAGGTAAACTGGTACTGGGTGCGGCTGACCTGAGTATCGATGGTCAGGTCCTGCGTTGGTTGCAGGAAGAGATCGACGCCCGGCACTTTATCTACCGCCGTTTGCAGACGGGCGATGACTTTTTGCACCCGATCATCACGTTCATCCAACGGTTTGAGGTTGATTTGTAAACGCGCACTGTTCAGCGACGGGTTAGTGCCATCAACGCCAACAAATGAGGTCAGGCTTTGCACCGCCGGATCCTGCAAAATCACGTCCGCGACCTGGCGTTGCCGCTGGGCCATATTGGCAAAGGAGCTGGATTGCGGTGCCTGCAAAGTGCCCTGAATAATGCCATTGTCCTGTACCGGGAAGAAACCTTTCGGAATGAACACCCACAGCAGCACGCTAAGCAGCAGCGTGCTGAGCGCCACGCTTAAGGTTAGCCACGGATGATTCAGCACTTTCGCCAGTCCACGGCCATAGGCGGCGATTATCCTGTCGAACATTTTTTCCGAGGCACGGGAGAAGCGGTTCTGTTTACGCAACGACTCCTGGCTGAGCATCCGCGCGCACATCATCGGTGTCAGGGTCAGCGACACCACCGCTGAGATCAAAATCGCTACCGCCAGGGTAATAGCAAATTCGCGGAACAGTCGCCCGACGATATCGCCCATAAACAGCAGTGGGATCAACACCGCAATCAGCGAGAAGGTCAGCGAGATAATGGTAAAGCCGATTTCACCCGCGCCTTTGAGCGCCGCCGCCAACGGTTTTTCGCCTTTTTCGATATAGCGGGAAATATTTTCGATCACTACGATGGCGTCATCGACCACGAACCCGGTGGCGATAGTTAACGCCATCAGCGTCAGGTTATTGATTGAAAAATCGAGAAACACCATAACCGCAAAAGTGCCGATTAACGACAGCGGCACGGCAACACCGGGAATGATGGTCGCCGGAATATTGCGTAAAAACAGGTAGATAATCATGACTACCAGCGCGATAGCCATCATCAATTCAAACTGAGTATCATCGACGGATGCGCGAATATTGGTGGTGCGGTCAGAAAGTACCGTCACCTTCACCGATTTCGGCAGACTCTCAGTCAGCTGTGGCAGCATCTGCCGGATGCTGTCGGCGGTGGAGATAATGTTAGCACCGGGCTGGCGCTGAACATTCATCACAATGGCCTGTTCTTTGTTCGCCCACGCGCCGAGCCAGCTGTTTTCTGCACCTTGCTCTACGGTTGCGACATCGCCCAGACGAATCGGCGCGCCGTTCTGGTAGGCGATGATTAGCTGGCGATACTCTTCGGCGGATTGCATCTGGTCGTTAGCGGAAAGCGTGACCGCACGGGAAGGGCCGTCGAGGCTACCTTTTGCCGAGTTAACGTTAGCGCCGGTAATGGCGGTGCGCACGGTTTCGCTGGTCAGGCCGAGGGCGGCAATCGCCTGGGCGTTAAGTTTGACGCGAACAGCCGGACGCTGACCGCCGGAAAGCGTCACCAGTCCGACACCGGAAATCTGCGAGATTTTCTGCGCGACGCGGGTTTCCACCATATCTTCCACTTGCGTCATCGGCATGGCGGTTGAGGTGACGGCGAGCGTCATGATCGGCGGATCTGCCGGGTTCACTTTGCTGTAAACCGGCGGGTTAGGCAGATCGCTCGGCAACAAGTTGGTCGCAGCGTTAATCGCGGCCTGCACTTCCTGCTCGGCGACATCGAGCGGTAATGTTAGCTGGAACTGCAAAGTGATAACTGACGCACCGCCGGAACTTTGCGACGACATCTGTTTCAGGCCAGACATCTGCCCGAACTGGCGTTCTAGCGGCGCGGTAACGGCAGAGGTCATGACATCCGGGCTGGCACCTGGGTAGAGCGTGACCACCTGAATGGTCGGATAGTCCACTTCCGGCAGCGCCGAAACGGGCAGGGCGCGATAACCGATAATCCCGGCGAGTAAGATCGCCACCATCAGCAGCGTGGTGGCGACAGGACGCATAATAAACAGGCGCGACGGGCCGCCTGTGCTGCTCGGGGGTAACACCTGCATCAGGAGCGTGCTCCTTTTTTCGCGTATTCGCGGCTGGTGGCTTTCTCTTCCGGAGTAGTGGCGCTCTGGGCTTCCACTACTTCCACTTTCGCCCCTTCGGTCAGGCGATCAATGCCGTCTGTCACCACGCGATCGCCCGCAGAAATACCTGCACGGATCACCACTTTCTGACTGTCCTGAATGCCCGGCGTCACCAGATGTTTGCTGACTTTGTTTTCGCTATTCAGCACCCAGACAAAATGGCCTTCATTGCCCATTTGCAGGGCGGCTGTTGGGATCACTACGGCGTTTTGTTCGGTGTCGACTAACATGCGCGCGTTAACAAACTGATTGGGAAACAGCGCATCATCCTGATTATTAAAGCGTGCTTTCACTTTAATCGTACCGGTTGTGGCATCGATTTGGTTATCGAGGCTTAACAGCGTGCCTTCACTTAATTTCTTCGAATTGGTGCGATCCCAGGCTTCTACCACCAGCGGTTTTCCGGCTTTTTGCGCCTGCACTACAGTAGCGATATCGCTTTCCGGCAGGGTAAAGACTAAATCGATAGGATGCGTCTGGGTGATCACCACAATTCCGGTGGTATCACCACTGGAGATTTGGTTACCAACATCAACCTGCTTGAGACCAACGCGACCATCGACTGGTGCGGTGATGCGGCTCCAGTCGAGTTGCAGCTGCGCGCTGGCGACGCTTGCTTCATCAGCCTTAATGGTGCCTTCGGTTTCACTGACCAGCGCCTGTTGGGCATCCAGCTCCTGACGGGAGACGAGATTGGTTTTTGCCAGTTGCTGATAACGCGCCAGATCACGGCGGGCGTTAGCAAGCGTGGCTTTATCTTTTGCCAGTTGGCCCTGGGCTTGTGCTAATGCAACTTTGAACTGGCTGGGGTCAATTTCTGCCAGTAAATCGCCTGCTTTGACCTGCTGGCCTTCCTGGAAATGTAACGCCATCAGTTGACCGTCCACGCGGCTGCGCACCGTAACAGTATTAGCGGCGGTAATGGTGCCAAGCCCGGTGAGGTAACGCGGAACTGCCTGTTCTACGGCGGTCGCCGCCTGAACCGGGGCTAATGGGCCGGAACGCATACCACGGCGACCACCCGCTGGCGATTGCTGCGCTTGTTTCGTCGCCCCTGGGGCTGCACTCTGGGAGTCATTGCGGCCTTGCCAGAACCAGAATGCGGCGATGGCGGCGATAACCACCACGATTACGATTACCCAACGGGATTTATAACTGCCTTTCATCGTTAAGAGTTTCTCTTCCTGAAACGTTTCGCGGAATGATACTAGTGTAGCCAGCCAATAAGGGAGAAAAATGGAGGAATTATGAAACACTATCGGGAATCGTCTGAATGGCGGGCACATTTGCGAGCACGCATCCAGTAATAACACAGGAAACTATTTTATCTACGCGTTAGCGATAGACTACATACAGGGCGAAAGGAGGTAAGCCGCAGATTTCAGCCGGATGCTGAAACGGGAAAGCCCCTCCCGAGGAAGGGGCCTTAAATAAGGAAAGGGTCATGATGAAGCTACTCATCATCGTGGTGCTCTTAGTGATTAGCTACCCAGCATACTAAGACTACCAGGGCGGGGGAAACCCCGCTCTACCCTCACTCCTGAAAGTATGCCTTCACGATAAGATTGTCAATCCGCAGGCTTTGCCGTCTGCGATCCTGCCAGCAAAAATTCTTTGCGAGACGTTACGCAATAATCACACTGGAAACTATTTTATCTGCAAGTCAGCGATAGACTAAGTGCATGGCGAAAGGAGGTAAGCCGACGATTTCAGCGGGACGCTGAAACGGGAAAGCCCCTCCCGAGGAAGGGGCCTTAAATAAGGAAAGGGTCATGATGAAGCTACTCATCATCGTGGTGCTCTTAGTGATTAGCTACCCAGCATACTAAGACTACCAGGGCGGGGGAAACCCCGCTCTACCCTCACTCCTGAAAGTATGCCTTCACGATAAGATTGTCAATCCGCAGGCTTTGTAGTCTGCGATCCTGCCAGCAAATATTCTTTGCGAGTCGTTACGCAATAATCACAGAGGAAACTATTTTATTCACGCGTTAGCGATAGACTGCATTCAGGGCGAAAGGAGGTAAGCCGATGATTTCAGCGGGACGCTGAAACGGGAAAGCCTCTCCCGGAGAAGAGGGCTTTTAATAAGGAAAGGGTTATGATGAAGCACGTCATCATACTGGTGATACTCTTAGTGATTAGCTTCCAGGCTTACTAAGAACACCAGGGGGAGGGGGAAACCTCTCCCTAACCCTCACTCCTGAAATTATGTCACTCCGCCCTTAGTGTCAATCGACGGCTCTCCGTTCTTGCGAGGCGAATAGCAAAATTTTCTGCGCCGCCGGGCCTAATTCTGAAAGTTTCTTCGTTTGCTCTTATTTCATTATTGCAGTCGTTATGATACCGGACCTCGATAATTCTCTAAGAAAGGATTTCTTATGAGCGAACAAATCACGTTTGCCACCAGCGATTTTGCCAGTAACCCGGAACCACGTTGCCCCTGCATTTTGCTGCTGGATGTTTCTGGCTCGATGAGCGGCAGACCTATTAATGAACTTAACGCCGGATTGGTGACCTTTCGTGATGAACTGCTTGCCGATCCGCTGGCTTTAAAAAGAGTGGAACTCGGCATTGTGACGTTCGGCCCGGTGCATGTGGAACAACCCTTTACCAGCGCCGCTAATTTTTTTCCGCCCATCCTGTTTGCCCAGGGCGATACACCAATGGGTGCGGCCATTACCAAAGCCCTGGATATGGTAGAGGAGCGGAAACGTGAGTATCGTGCAAATGGTATTTCGTATTATCGCCCGTGGATTTTCCTGATTACCGATGGTGCACCAACCGATGAGTGGCAGGCTGCAGCCAACAAAGTGTTTCGGGGGGAAGAAGATAAAAGGTTTGCTTTCTTTTCCATCGGTGTTCAGGGGGCGGATATGAAGACTCTGGCACAAATCAGCGTTCGTCAGCCTTTGCCTCTGCAAGGATTACAATTCCGTGAACTGTTTAGCTGGTTATCCAGTTCGCTGCGTTCGGTTTCCCGCTCCACGCCGGGAACGGAAGTTGTGCTGGAAGCGCCAAAAGGCTGGACGTCAGTGTGAGCTGGCGTCTGGTTTATGCATCCGCTGTTGGAACATCGCACATCAGCGCGGACTTGCCTTGCCAGGATGCCTGCCAGATGCAGGTTGCCTGGCTAAATGACCAGCAGCCATTACTGGTGATGTTCCTTGCTGATGGCGCAGGTAGCGTTTCGCAGGGAGGAGAAGGCGCGACGCTCGCCGTCAATTAAGCGATGGCTTATATGTCGCAAAAAGTGCAGGGTGGGGAATTGGGGCTTAATGATATCCTCGCCACGGATATTGTGCTGACCGTTCGTCAGCGACTTTTTGCCGAGGCAGAGGCCAAAGAATTAGCGGTTCGCGATTTTGCCTGCACGTTTCTGGGATTGATTTCATCGGCTAATGGCACCTTGATTATGCAGATTGGCGATGGCGGCGTGGTGGTGGATTTTGGTCACGGTCTGCAATTGCCGCTTACGCCGATGGTGGGTGAATATGCCAATATGACGCACTTCATTACCGATGAAGATGCCGTTTCCAGACTGGAAACTTTCACCAGCACTGAGCGTGTGCATAAAGTTGCAGCATTTACGGATGGTATCCAGCGACTGGCGTTAAATATGCTGGATAATTCTCCTCATGTACCTTTCTTTACCCCGTTTTTCAATGGACTGGCGTCAGCAACGCAGGAACAACTCGATTTATTACCTGAATTGTTAAAGCAGTTTTTGTCCAGCCCGGCGGTAAACGAGCGTACGGATGATGATAAAACGTTGGCACTGGCGCTGTGGTTACCATGAAACCCACTTTATATACTGCTACTGGTGAGTGCGTTACGCCAGGCCGTGAACTGGGCAAAGGCGGTGAAGGCGCGGTTTATGATATCAATGAGTTTGTCGATAGCGTCGCCAAGATTTATCACACGCCGCCACCCGCCTTAAAACAGGACAAACTTGCCTTTATGGCTGCGACAGCTGACGCGCAATTGTTGAATTATGTCGCCTGGCCGCAGGCAACGCTTCACGGTGGACGAGGCGGAAAAGTTATCGGTTTTATGATGCCAAAAGTTTCTGGTAAAGAACCGATTCATATGATCTATAGCCCGGCACATCGTCGTCAACGTTACCCTCATTGTGCGTGGGATTTTCTACTCTATGTTGCGCGCAATATTGCTTCATCTTTTGCTACGGTTCACGAGCACGGGCACGTCGTGGGTGACGTAAACCAGAACAGTTTTATGGTAGGTCGCGACAGCAAAGTGGTACTGATTGATAGCGACTCCTTTCAGATTAACGCCAATGGCACACTGCATTTATGCGAAGTCGGCGTGTCGCATTTTACGCCGCCAGAGCTACAAACCTTGTCGTCATTTGTCGGCTTTGAACGCACAGAAAATCACGATAATTTTGGCCTTGCGTTGCTGATTTTTCACGTCTTGTTTGGTGGCCGGCATCCTTATTCTGGTGTGCCGCTTATCTCTGATGCGGGTAATGCGCTGGAGACGGATATTACCCATTTCCGTTATGCCTACGCGTCAGATAATCAGCGACGTGGTTTAAAACCGCCGCCACGATCGATTCCGCTATCGATGTTACCGGGCGATGTTGAAGCCATGTTTCAGCAGGCATTCACGGAAAGTGGCGTGGCAACCGGGCGTCCGACGGCTAAAGCGTGGGTAGCGGCACTTGATTCTCTGCGCCAACAGTTAAAGAAATGTCCCGTTTCGGCAATGCATGTTTATCCCGCTCATTTGACCGACTGCCCGTGGTGTGCGCTGGATAATCAAGGCGTTATCTATTTTATTGATCTCGGCGAAGAGGTCATTACCACCGGCGGTGATTTTGTGCTGGCGAAAGTCTGGGCGATGGTGATGGCGTCAGTAGCACCGCCAGCATTGCAATTGCCATTACCCGATCATTTCCAACCGACTGGCAGGCCGCTTCCTTTAGGCCTGTTACGGCGCGAATACATCATTCTGATTGAGATCGCACTGTCAGCGTTATCGCTGTTGCTTTGCGGCCTTCAGGCAGAACCGCGTTATATTATTTTGGTTCCTGTGCTGTCGGCTATCTGGATTATTGGCAGTCTGACAAGCAAAGCGTACAAAGCAGAAATCCAGCAACGCCGTGAGGCATTTAATCGCGCGAAAATGGACTATGAGCATTTAGTCAGCCAGATCCAACAGTTGGGCGGGCTGGAAGGTTTTATCGCCAAACGGGCGATGCTCGAAAAAATGAAGGACGAAATTCTCGGGTTACCGGAAGAAGAGAAACGCGCTCTGGCAGCACTTCATGACACTGCAAGGGAACGGCAGAAGCAGAAGTTTCTGGAGGGATTTTTTATTGATGTTGCCTCTATTCCCGGCGTTGGCCCTGCGCGTAAAGCGGCGTTACGGTCTTTTGGTATTGAAACAGCCGCAGATGTTACCCGTCGTGGCGTTAAGCAAGTGAAAGGGTTTGGCGACCATCTGACCCAGGCGGTTATCGACTGGAAAGCGAGTTGTGAACGCCGTTTTGTGTTCAGGCCGAACGAAGCGGTAACGCCTGCAGACAGACAAGCGGTACTGACTAAAATGGCCGCCAAACGACATCGGCTGGAATCGACGTTGACTGTCGGCGCGACAGAGTTGCAGCGATTCCGCCTTCAAGCTCCAGCACGGACCATGCCGTTGATGGAACCGTTACGTCAGGCAGCAGAAAAACTGGCCCAGGCGCAGGCAGATTTAAGCCGCTGCTGAGCCATTTTCTTTTAACGAAATACCACTTCCGCCCAGCGAGCCAGCCCGGCGGTGACGGAGCCAAAGTCATCGCCGCCTGCAATCGGAATGCCCGGCAACTGTTCTGCCAGCGCTTTTTTAATCAGCGGAGAACGGGCGCTACCGCCGGTCAGGTAGATAACGTCCGGTTTTTCCTGGGCGTTATCCAGGGCCAGTTGCACCTGTTCCAGAATCCGCGCCAGTGGCTGGCTGAGGGCGCTTTCCAGCCCTCGCTGGCTAATCAGCGTAGCCAGTTCATTGCTGATAAACGGCAGTGAAGCGCGGGTTTCCGCTACGCTTGAAAGAGCAATTTTACACTCTTCTGCGCTACGCACCAGGCGATAGCTTAAACGCTGACGCCAGACTTTCTGTAACAGGGCCACTTTTTCCGGTTCGCGGGCATCGCGTACCAGATCGTTAAGCAGACGACCGTTGGCACTACTGTAGAAATCACTCTGCGCAGGTACGTCGTTGATGGCAACCGCATTCCACCACGGCAGGATCGGCAGGGCGATGCCTTTTTCGGTTTCGCCACCCATACCCAGCAGTGGCATCAGGTTTTTAAACGCCAGGGCGATATCCAGATCGTTACCGCCAATACGACAACCACTGTGACCCAGCAGGCTGGCTTCACGATCGAGACGCGAACGCCACTGCGGTCCCATCAGCAGCAATGAACAGTCAGTCGTACCACCGCCGATATCCACCACCAGCACCCGTTTTTCTTCCTGCAAAGTCGCTTCGTAAACCAGCCCTGCCGCTACCGGCTCGTACTGGAATACCACATCCTTAAACCCGGCACGCTTCGCCGCGCGTTCCAGAATCCCTTGCGCCTGGGTGTTTGCTTCATCGCCGCCCAGCCCCTGGAAGTTGATAGGGCGACCGATCACCGCCTGAGTAATCGTTTCTGGCAGCTGTGCCTGCGCCTGCTGGCGAATGTGCAACATCATTGCGCAGACCAGATCCTCAAACAGCGCTACCTGCTGCGGTTTTAAGCCGCTGGCACCGAGGAACGATTTTGGTGATTTCACAAACCACACTTCTTCCGGATCATCAATGTACTGTGCCAGTGAGGAAAGACCGAACTGCACGCTTTTCGCCGTAACATCGATATCTTCTTCACGGTTATAACGAATCGCCCGACGTAACAGCGCCTGCGTTTCATCGTCGTCTGCCGGAACATCATGATGGCGGTACAGCCATTCGCTTACCGCTTCACGCGTTGGCGCGCAAAGCATTGAAGGCAGCAGCGTGCTGTCGTTTTCCATTTTTAGCAAGTGCGGTTTACCGTCACGCATGACCGCCACTGAACAGTTTGCTGTACCGTAATCAAAACCAATAAACACGAAATAATCCCCATGCCGGTGAAGAAGGGGCGTGACTTTAGCGAAATGTTGCTGTCGCGACAACCGGAATATGAAAGCAAAGCGTAACGTCTGAATAACGTTTATGCTGAAAGCGGATTAACAGGGAGATGCGATGTATACCCTGAACTGGCAGCCGCCGTATGACTGGTCGTGGATGTTGGGATTTCTCGCCGCCCGTGCGGTGAGCGGTGTGGAAACGGTCGCGGACAATTATTATGCCCGTAGTCTGGCGGTGGGCGAATATCGCGGCGTAGTGACTGCTATTCCGGATATAGCCCGCCATACTCTGCACATAAATTTAAGTGCAGGTTTAGAACCTGTTGCCGCAGAGTGTCTGGCGAAAATGAGCCGCCTGCTTGATCTGCAATGTAACCCGCAGATTGTTAACGGTGCGTTGGGCAAGTTAGGCGCGGCGCGGCCCGGATTGCGTTTACCCGGCAGTGTTGATGCTTTTGAGCAGGGCGTGCGGGCGATTTTAGGCCAACTGGTGAGCGTGGCGATGGCGGCAAAATTGACCGCCAGAGTGGCACAGCTTTATGGCGAACGGCTGGATGATTTTCCGGAGTATATCTGCTTCCCCACGCCTCAGCGGCTGGCAGCAGCCGACCCGCAGGCATTAAAAGCGTTAGGCATGCCGTTGAAACGGGCAGAGGCACTGATTCATCTGGCACATGCGGCGCTGGAGGGCACCTTACCAATGACAATACCGGGCGATGTGGAGCAGGCGATGAAAACGCTGCAAACTTTTCCGGGTATCGGGCGCTGGACGGCGAATTATTTCGCCTTGCGTGGCTGGCAGGCGAAAGATGTTTTCCTGCCGGATGATTATCTGATTAAACAGCGATTTCCGGGAATGACACCGGCACAAATCCGCCGTTATGCCGAGCGCTGGAAGCCCTGGCGTTCTTATGCGCTGTTGCATATCTGGTATACGGAAGGCTGGCAACCAGACGGAACGGACAAATTGTAGGCCTGATACGTCGTATCAGGCGATGGGGAAGCACGCCTCAGTTAATCGCGAAATAACTGCTATTCACCAGCAAATCCAGCGGCTGGGCATCGGCAATCACATCACCATAAATCAGATCGACGCCGATGCCAGAAAGCGTATCCATCACTAAGGGTAAAACGACTGGCCCGGCGATGGTTTTCATCCCGAGTCGCTGAGCGTGCCCCTGAATAATCGTAATCAGCATCTCATCCATCAAATTACCCTGCACGTTGGCGCATAACTCACCATCAAGTAGCAGGTAATCTGCCATATTCGCTTTCAGCGAGTTGAAGATTTGCAGATCGCGGCCCACCTGGCTGAGCACTATCCGACATCCCGCCAGCCGCAGTTTTTGCACGCTTTCTGCGTGATCTAAAATCGCGTCTGCCGGAATAATCAGATGTAATAACCGTGGTGGTAGAGGGCTATTTTCCAGCTGCTCAAGCAGATCATTCACCAGCGTGGCGCTACTCAAACCGGCAACGGAAAGGGGGAGGGCGATGCTTATGCCTTTACTGGCAACCGCTTTTGCGGCCAGCTGGAAAAATTCGTGGAATACCCGTCGGTCAAGAGCATGGCTAAGTGCCGGATCGCTGAAGCTACGACGAAATTTTTGTTCATCAATAATCTCGCCTTCGCAACTCCAGAGTTTAAGCGAAATCAGCCACAAATTACGCGCTTCCGGGATCCGCGGCGAAGCGACACCGTGGGCCATCATCATCAACTGATTCTCTTTAATCATCCGCCACTGTTCATCAAGCGACATCGCCGCCCGTTCGCTATGTGCGGCAGCTTGCTGTGGTTCGTAAACCGTCACCCGGCCCCGTCCACCATTTTTGGAGGCATAACAGGCGATATCAGCCTGCGACATCACTTCTGCCGCCTGATGATTGTTGTCATCAATCAAGGTAATCCCGGCACTGGCACCTACCCGATGCACACGGCCTTCCCATATAAAGTGATAGTCATTCACGGCACTGATAATGCGTGTAGCGATAAAACGCGCGCTTTCAACATTACAGTCTGGTAGCAGCAGACCAAATTCATCCCCACCGAGTCGCGCCAGCACGTCGCTGGAACGCAGCATACTCAGCATCAACGACGCCAGTTCGCGCAGCAAAGCGTCGCCCGCCGCATGCCCGGCGCTGTCATTCACCGCTTTAAAGCGATCAAGATCGATAAACACCAGGGCATGTCGCTGATGTGTACTGTTTACCGTTTGCAGCAGCATACGCAGTTGCTTCTCAAAACTGGCGCGATTGGCGAGATGCGTCAGTGCATCATGGGAGGCGCTGTAGCTCAGCTGGCGCAGCATTTTGCGTGATTCGGTAACGTCCTGAATCACCAGAACCGAACCAATATTGCTGCCGTCCAGAGTACTTAACGGCGTAATACTGTAATGCACGTCGTAGCTGCCGCCGCTCCGGCAGTGCAACACCACATCTTGTTCAATCGCGGAACGTGAGGTGTCGGCACTGTAAATGTTCTCCATCAGGGGACCATTGTCGCCAAAGGTAATATGCAACACCGTCAGGAGCGGAACACCTAATGCTTCTTCCTGCGTCCAGCCGCTCATCTTCTCCGCCACTGGATTCATAAAGGTAATTTTCATTGCCATATCAATACAGACCACGGCTTCGCCGATGGAGTCCAGCGTTATGTGCAGGCGCTCTTTTTCCTGAAACAATGCCTCGTTAAGCTGTTTAACCTCAGTCATATCCATATTAATGCCGAGCAGGCGTTCGACTTCGCCTTCTTTATTCAGTACCCGGTTGGCGAGGGCGCGGATATGGCGAATACCGTCTTTTACGGTAATGCGAAATTCCAGTTTAAAGGGCGAGCGTGATTGCAACGAATCACGAATCACTTTTTCGGCATGCTGGCGATCTTCCGGCAGCACGCACTCGTACCACACCTGCCAGTTCGGTTTGATATGTGGAGGAATTTCATACAGCTCGAACATCCGCTTATCCCAGCTAAAAATATTCGGCTTCAACTCCCACTCCCAGATGCCAATCCCGCCCGCTTCGTTAGCCAGCGTGATGCGCTCCATCAGTTGCTGATTCACCTGTTCGGTGCGTTTTAGCTCGTTAATGTCTTCAATCTGAGCGATAAAATAGAGCGGCGTGCCATCCGTGTGGCGCACCAGTGAGACGGCAAGCAACGCCCAGACAACATCGCCATTGCGGTTGTAGTAGCGTTTTTCCATTGAATAGGTGTTTATTTCACCGCTTATCAGCTTTTCAACCTGTTGGAGATCTTTATTGAGATCCTCCGGCCAGGTCAGTTGCTGAAAGGTGAGTCCGCGCAGCTCTTCCTGACTGTACCCGAGAAACTGGCAGAGCGCTTTGTTGGTTTGCAGCCATTGTCCCTCGGTGCCCACTAACGCCATACCGATAGCGGAATATTCCATGGCGTTCCGAAAACGGGTTTCGCTTTCGGAAATGTGTTTGCGTTCCGCACGAAAGGCATACATCACCATCGTCATGATGTTGGCGGGCAGCAGGATCAGCAAAAACGGTAGCCACGGCATATGGCTCATCAGGTATGTACGCGGCGTAGCAAGCAGGGAGGGATCCGCGGCCATCATCAGCGACACCATCATCACCGTGGTAAGGAAGATCAAAAAGGCTTCCATTCGTGGCAGGCGCACGGCGCTCCACATCAACAGCACAATAATGAAAGTAAAAGGCCACGGCAGATACAGCATCGAAAGCCAGCTTAACGTCAGTGTGATGGCTAACGTGAGCAGCGACTCAAAAAGCAACCGTGGGTTGCGATGGCGCAGCAGATAGTGTGGTTTAAATAACAATCCCAGCGGCACCAGTGCCAGAGCGCCGATGGATTCTGACAGTACCCATATCAAAAATGCCCTGAGAGGATCGTCTCCGGGCGTCAGCAGGACAACCAGAACACCCCCTAGCAGAGGCGGAACAATGGCGCTGCCGAATGCCAGACGCAGCCAGTCAGCCAGATTTTGCAAGGGGTTATACCACGGCAGCAATTTACGTAGCAGCACTGCCCCGACCACGGCTTCAACAATATTGATGGTCGTCCAGGTCATGTTCAGCGAGCTGGTGGAAAAAAGCAGGATGGATGCGGCGATATTTCCCAGCGAGCAGCTCAGCGCAATTCCCGGCCACATGCGCCCGGCATGGCGATAAAACGCCACCATCATGATGGACGTCGGGAACCACAGTGGGGCGAGTTGGGTGCCAAACTGCGAAAGCTCAAGCGAGAAAAGGGTAAAGATAAACGAGACTAAACCTAAACTGACCAGGTGAAGCAGCGGGTGGGGCAGGGCAATTAATACATGCTGTGATTGTTTGCTCATTACCGCTTTATCCGCAAGACCAGGTCGCCAGTATTCGTTTCTGTGTTTATGCTAGTACAAAAGTTTTACATTTTATATGCGAATTGCTCATAAAGTGACGTAAAGGCGGATAATTTGCGCAACTGCGTATAACATTTTTTACCTTACATAAAACTGATCAACGTAATTTGCCACCGGGAATTCTTTGTCAACAATTAACTCTGAGCGCGCGGCAACGCTATTCGACTGGTATCAGACGGATGAAATCCCTATAATTGCCGCGTTTGGCGCTTCGTCGCCCCCTTCCTAACATCCAGGTTAATCAGGTCGCTAAATATATGACTGATCAGTCTCATCAGTGCGTCATTATCGGTATCGCTGGCGCATCGGCTTCCGGCAAGAGTCTTATTGCCAGTACCCTTTATCGTGAATTACGTGAGCAAGTCGGTGATGAACACATCGGCGTAATTCCCGAAGACTGCTATTACAAAGATCAAAGCCATCTGTCGATGGAAGAACGCGTTAAGACCAACTACGACCATCCCAGCGCGATGGATCACAGCCTGTTGCTTGAGCATTTACAAGCGTTGAAACGCGGCTCGGCAATTGACCTGCCGGTTTACAGCTATGTTGAACATACGCGTATGAAAGAAACGGTGACGGTTGAGCCGAAGAAGGTCATCATTCTCGAAGGCATTTTGTTGCTGACGGATGCGCGTTTGCGTGACGAACTTAACTTCTCCATTTTCGTTGATACCCCGCTGGATATCTGCCTGATGCGCCGCATCAAGCGTGACGTTAACGAGCGTGGGCGTTCAATGGATTCCGTGATGGCGCAATATCAAAAAACCGTGCGCCCGATGTTCCTGCAATTCATTGAGCCTTCTAAACAATATGCGGACATTATCGTGCCGCGCGGCGGGAAAAACCGCATCGCGATCGATATATTGAAAGCGAAAATAAGTCAGTTCTTTGAATAAGCTTGATAAATTGTGTACCGTTCAGTGATAACCTGGTATGCCCTTGACGTAATTGGCGTTAAGGGAGTGATGCGCGAAAGGAGAAAATGCCATGCGTCTGTGTGACCGAGATATTGAAGCCTGGCTTGATGAAGGCCGTTTGTCGATCAACCCACGTCCGCCAGTGGAGCGTATTAACGGCGCGACGGTGGATGTACGCCTGGGCAATAAATTTCGTACCTTCCGTGGTCACACGGCAGCGTTTATCGATCTGAGCGGTCCCAAAGATGAAGTGAGCGCCGCGCTTGACCGCGTGATGAGCGATGAGATCGTTCTCGACGAGGGCGAGGCGTTCTATCTTCACCCAGGAGAGCTGGCGCTGGCGGTGACGCTGGAGTCGGTGACGCTGCCAGCCGATCTGGTGGGCTGGCTGGACGGGCGTTCCTCTTTGGCGCGTCTGGGGCTGATGGTGCACGTCACCGCGCACCGTATCGATCCGGGCTGGTCTGGTTGCATTGTGCTGGAGTTCTACAACTCCGGTAAGCTGCCGCTGGCGCTGCGTCCGGGCATGTTAATTGGTGCGCTGAGCTTTGAGCCGCTTTCCGGCCCGGCGGCGCGACCTTACAACCGCCGTGAAGATGCGAAATATCGCAACCAGCAGGGCGCGGTAGCCAGCCGAATCGATAAAGACTAATTCAGGCCCATTGAGGATACCATGAGACGATTTCTGACGACGCTGATGATACTCCTGGTCGTGCTGGTGGCCGGGTTATCTGCGTTAGTGTTGCTGGTGAATCCGAATGATTTCCGCGACTATATGGTCAAGCAAGTTGCTGCACGTAGCGGTTATCAATTGCAGCTCGACGGGCCACTGCGTTGGCACGTCTGGCCGCAGCTTAGTATCCTCTCCGGGCGAATGTCTCTCACCGCCCAGGGCGCAAGCCAGCCACTGGTTCGCGCCGACAACATGCGTCTGGACGTGGCGCTTTTACCACTACTGAGTCATCAACTGAGCGTTAAGCAGGTGATGCTAAAAGGGGCAGTGATCCAACTGACGCCTCAGACGGAAGCGGTGCGCAGTGAAGACGCTCCGGTTGCACCGCGCGACAATACCTTGCCGGATCTGTCAGACGATCGCGGATGGTCGTTTGATATATCCAGTCTTAAGGTGGCGGACAGCGTGCTGGTGTTCCAGCATGAAGATGACGAGCAGGTGACAATCCGCAATATCCGCCTGCAAATGGAACAAGATCCCCAACATCGTGGCTCATTTGAGTTCTCCGGGCGGGTTAATCGCGATCAGCGCGATCTCACGATATCCCTTAACGGTACGGTAGATGCTTCTGATTATCCGCATGATTTAACGGCGGCTATTGAACAAATTAACTGGCAGTTGCAGGGTGCAGATTTACCAAAACAAGGTATTCAGGGGCAGGGGAGTTTCCAGGCCCAGTGGCAGGAGTCACATAAACGCCTTTCATTTAACCAAATCAGCTTGACCGCCAATGACAGCACGCTGAGCGGGCAAGCACAGGTCACGCTGACAGAGAAACCTGAATGGCAGCTGAGACTGCAATTCCCGCAACTGAATCTTGACAACCTCATCCCGCTTAATGAAACAGCGAATGGTGAAAACGGTGCCGCGCAGCAGGGGCAGAGCCAATCAACATTGCCGCGCCCGGTCATTTCTTCGCGTATTGATGAACCGGCATATCAGGGACTGCAAGGCTTTACGGCTGATATTTTGTTGCAGGCCAGTAACGTGCGCTGGCGCGGAATGAATTTTACAGATGTTGCCACGCAAATGACCAACAAGTCGGGTTTGCTGGAAATTACTCAACTGCAGGGCAAGCTTAACGGTGGACAGGTTTCACTGCCGGGCACGCTGGACGCGACATCAATAAATCCGCGGATAAACTTCCAGCCACGGCTGGAAAACGTTGAGATTGGTACCATTCTGAAGGCGTTTAACTATCCGATTTCGTTGACCGGAAAAATGTCACTGGCTGGTGATTTCTCCGGTGCTGACATAGATGCCGACGCATTCCGCCACAACTGGCAAGGACAGGCACATGTCAAAATGACCGACACGCGCATGGAAGGGATGAACTTCCAGCAGATGATTCAGCAAGCGGTAGAGCGTAATGGCGGTGATGTGAAGGCCGCTGAAAACTTTGATAACGTGACGCGGCTTGACCGCTTTACCACCGATTTGACGTTGAAGGATGGCGTCGTGACGTTAAACGACATGCAAGGTCAATCGCCTGTGCTGGCGCTGACAGGGGAAGGCATGTTGAATCTGGCAGATCAAACCTGCGACACCCAGTTTGATATTCGGGTCGTGGGTGGCTGGAACGGGGAAAGCAAACTGATTGATTTCCTCAAAGAAACGCCAGTACCGCTGCGGGTTTATGGCAACTGGCAGCAACTCAATTACAGTCTGCAAGTGGATCAGTTACTGCGCAAACATCTACAGGACGAAGCGAAACGTCGCCTGAATGACTGGGCCGAGCGGAATAAAGATTCCCGCAATGGCAAAGATGTGAAGAAGTTGCTGGAGAAGATGTAGGTTACCAGGTGACCTGTCCTGTAGGCCTGATAAGACGCGTAAAGCGTCGCATCAGGCGTTCGCGGCGGCACCATTATATTCTGAATATGTAAGATCGAAGGCTGTTCCGTTCACTTGATGTTCCTCACTACTATGGAACGCTCAAGCCGGTGAACGTGCCAGGGTGGCTCAATCGCCACCACCCTGGCAACCCGGGCTCCCGGCGGTAAATCGCCGCTGGCGCGGTTCCCTCATCTTATTCCTTTCGGCTATCGGGTAAAATGACCGATACCATCACACCTCGTACTCCAACTCGCCATCCTTATGCAGCGGAATAATCTGCACCTTCTGCACGCGATGGCTTTCCACCTGCAACGTTTTAAGCAAATAATCCCCCACCTGAACTTCTTCGCCAGGTTTTGGAATACGCTGTAAATATTCCATCAACAGCCCGGCAATGGTGTGATATTCACGTTTTTCATCCAGCGGCAGCGGCACATATTGCACCAGATCTTCCAGCGGCATATGACCATTCGCCGTCCAGGAACCGTCCGCATTCTTCTGAATATCATGGCGGGCGTCGATCTCTTCCACTTCGTTCGGTAAGTTACCGGCAATGGTTTCAGTGACGTCACTTAATGTCACAATCCCTTCCACCGAGCCAAACTCATCCACCACAAAAGCAAAGTGCGTGCGGGCATTACGGAACTGCTCCAGGGCAGGTAACAACGGCAAGGTTTCCGGGAACACCAGAGGCTGGCGAATCAACACCCGCAGGTTGAGCGGTTCGCCACGCAGTGACTGTTGTAGCAGGTCGATAACGTGAACAACACCGAGCAAATCTTCTGCGTCATCACCGTCGGTAACCACCAGCCGCGTATGCTGATTTCGCTCCAGCAACTGGCGGATCTCGTCTTCCGGCGCGTTGAGATCGATATGCTCAATATCGTGGCGCGACGTCATAATGCTGCTGACAGTACGCTGGTTAAGATTAAGTACCCGCTCAATCATCCGCCGTTCCTGCGGATTAAAGATCTGCTGGTTACCATGATCCACCAGCATGGACGCGGTTTCGGCGTCCAGTTCCGCATCTTCTTTTTGCCCGCTAAGCAGGCGCATTACCGCTTCGGTAGTCCGCTGGCGTAGCGTCTGGTTAGCGGAAAGAAAACGTCGCCGGTTAAAGATAGCCAACTGATTGAGCGCCTCGATCATCACCGAGAAACCAATGGCAGCGTACAGGTAGCCTTTCGGAATGACGAAGCCGAAACCTTCTGCCACCAGGCTAAAGCCAATCATCAACAGGAAGCTTAAGCAGAGAATAACGATCGTCGGGTGACTGTTAACAAATTGCGTTAACGGCTTGCTGGCCATCAACATCAGGCTGATAGCGATAACCACGGCGGCCATCATGACCAGTAAATGGTCGACCATCCCGACGGCGGTAATCACTGAGTCGAGTGAGAAAATGGCGTCCAGTACCACAATTTGCGTCACCACGCCCCAGAACTTCGCACCTTTGCGTTGTGTGGGATTATTGCTGTCTTTCCCTTCCAGCCGTTCGTTCAGCTCCATCGTGGCTTTGAACAACAGGAAGAAACCACCAAACAGCATGATTAAGTCGCGGGCGCTAAAGGTAAACGAGCGGAAGCTGAACAGCGGTTGAGTCAGGGTGACCAGCCAGGAGATTGACGCCAGCAGTAACAGGCGCATTAACATCGCCAGCAGCAGCCCGGTAACCCGTGCGCGGTCGCGCTGCTTCGGCGGTAGTTTTTCGGCGAGGATGGCAATAAAGACCAGGTTATCAATGCCGAGGACCAGTTCGATCACAATCAGCGTGATTAACCCGGCCCAGATAGACGGATCGGCAATCCATTCCATAGTAAGTACAAAACCTATTCGTTGTATGACAAATGTCACAATTCGATCATGGATAAATCGGGGCAAAAATGCAATGTTGCAGCACTATTTATCTCATATTATTTGAGGGTAATAACCTCACATTATCCCTGAATTAAAAGTGGTAATAATAAAACATTATTTAAGAAATATCGCATGTGGAGACGCAATATTAAATATTGTCAACCTAAAGAAACTCCTAAAAACCATATTGAATGACACTTAATATAATTCTTAAAAATAGCCAATTGCCGAATTGTTACCTTGCCTGCTATTCCGTTAGCTGTAACACTTCCTCCTGCATTATTGGAGAGCCAATATTCAATTACCATAATGTCACCTTATATTCGGAAGTTAATTTCCGCAATAACCCTTTCTCATCAACGACTGTATGTTGAGAGGGTTTTAAAAATTAAGCTAAATCAGTGTATTGGTAGCTAAAAAGCCAGGGGCGGTAGCGTGTCTGGATGCCTGAAAGACCAGTCTGAATTATTCTGTCAATAGCCTGCGGATGAAATCAATTTTTTTAGGACTGATGCCAGTTAAATTTTTATTCAATTAACTGCAAGGTAAATGTGCATGGCGACATTGCTATTAATAGTGCACAGGATAATTACTCTGCCAAAGTGATAAATAAACAATGATGAAATCCAAAATGAAATTGATGCCATTATTGGTGTCAGTAACCTTGATAAGCGGTTGCACAGTACTTCCGGGCAGCAATATGTCGACGATGGGCAAAGACGTCATCAAACAGCAGGACGCTGATTTCGATCTCGACAAAATGGTGAATGTTTATCCGCTGACCCCGCGCCTGATTGACCAATTACGCCCACGCCCGAATGTAGCGCGCCCCAATATGACGCTGGAAAGCGAGATCGCGAATTACCAGTATCGCGTCGGGCCGGGGGACGTTCTTAATGTCACCGTCTGGGATCACCCGGAACTCACCACGCCAGCCGGTCAGTACCGCAGTTCCAGCGACACCGGCAACTGGGTACAGCCTGACGGCACTATGTTTTACCCGTATATCGGCAAGGTTCACGTAGTCGGGAAAACGCTCGCTGAAATCCGCAGTGATATTACCGGGCGCTTAGCGACGTACATCGCTGATCCGCAGGTGGACGTTAATATCGCCGCCTTCCGCTCACAAAAGGCCTATATCTCAGGTCAGGTGAATAAATCCGGTCAACAGGCGATCACCAACGTGCCACTGACTATTCTCGACGCCATCAACGCCGCAGGTGGCCTGACCGACACCGCTGACTGGCGCAACGTAGTGCTAACACACAATGGTCGTGAAGAACGCATTTCTTTGCAGGCGCTGATGCAAAACGGCGACCTCAATCAGAACCGACTGCTTTATCCCGGCGATATTCTCTACGTGCCCCGTAATGATGATCTGAAAGTATTTGTGATGGGTGAAGTGAAGAAACAGAGCACCCTGAAAATGGACTTTAGCGGCATGACCCTGACTGAAGCCCTGGGTAATGCTGAAGGTATCGACATGACCACCTCCAACGCCAGCGGCATCTTTGTCATTCGTCCGCTGAAAGGCGAGGGCGGGCGTAACGGCAAGATTGCCAATATCTACCAGCTGGATATGTCCGATGCGACGTCGCTGGTGATGGCGACAGAATTCCGCCTGCAACCTTATGACGTGGTGTATGTCACCACCGCCCCGGTTTCCCGCTGGAACCGTCTGATCAATCAGTTGCTGCCAACTATTAGCGGTGTCCGTTACATGACGGATACAGCCAGCGACATTCATAACTGGTAATCGTCATGTTTAACAACATCTTAGTTGTCTGTGTCGGCAATATTTGCCGTTCCCCGACGGCGGAACGCTTACTGCAACGTTATCACCCGGAGCTGAAAGTGGAGTCCGCTGGACTCGGCGCGCTGGTCGGTAAGGGCGCTGATCCTACCGCTATCAGCGTCGCCGCAGAACATCAACTGTCTCTGGAAGGTCACTGTGCACGGCAAATCAGCCGCCGCCTGTGTCGCAACTATGACCTGATTTTGACCATGGAAAAGCGCCATATCGAACGCTTATGCGAGATGGCACCTGAGATGCGCGGCAAAGTGATGCTGTTTGGTCACTGGGATAACGAATGTGAAATCCCCGATCCGTATCGCAAAAGCCGGGAAACGTTTGCAGCGGTGTACACATTACTTGAACGGTCTGCCCGCCAGTGGGCGCAGGCATTGAACGCAGAGCAGGTATAAGAATGACAGAAAAAGTAAAACAACATGCCGCTCCGGTAACGGGCAGTGATGAAATCGATATTGGTCGCCTGGTCGGCACCGTCATTGAAGCGCGCTGGTGGGTGATTGGCATCACCGCTGTATTTGCCCTCTGTGCTGTGGTTTACACTTTCTTCGCCACGCCGATTTATAGTGCCGACGCACTGGTACAAATCGAACAAAACAGCGGCAATTCGTTAGTGCAGGACATTGGCTCGGCATTAGCCAACAAACCGCCTGCATCGGACGCCGAGATCCAGTTGATTCGTTCGCGTCTGGTGCTTGGTAAAACGGTGGACGATCTAGACCTCGATATTGCGGTGAGCAAAAACACGTTCCCGATTTTCGGTGCGGGCTGGGATCGTTTGATGGGACGTCAGAACGAGACGGTGAAAGTGACCACCTTTAACCGCCCGAAAGAGATGGCGGACCAGGTGTTTACGCTTAATGTGCTGGACAATAAAAACTACACCCTGAGCAGTGATGGCGGCTTTAGCGCCCGTGGGCAAGCGGGCCAGATGCTGAAAAAAGAAGGCGTCACGCTGATGGTTGAAGCCATTCACGCCCGCCCGGGCAGTGAGTTTACCGTCACCAAATACTCCACGCTGGGGATGATCAATCAACTGCAAAACAGCCTGACGGTAACGGAGAACGGCAAAGACGCAGGCGTACTGAGCCTGACTTATACCGGTGAAGATCGTGAACAGATCCGCGACATTCTTAACAGCATCGCCCGTAACTATCAGGAACAAAATATTGAGCGCAAATCGGCGGAAGCGTCGAAAAGCCTCGCTTTCCTCGCGCAACAGTTACCGGAAGTACGTAGCCGCCTCGATGTTGCCGAAAACAAACTGAATGCCTTCCGTCAGGATAAAGATTCTGTTGATCTGCCGCTGGAAGCGAAAGCGGTGCTCGATTCGATGGTGAACATCGACGCGCAGTTGAACGAACTGACCTTTAAAGAGGCGGAAATCTCCAAGCTGTACACCAAAGTTCACCCCGCGTACCGCACGCTGCTGGAGAAACGTCAGGCGCTGGAAGACGAAAAAGCCAAACTTAATGGTCGCGTAACGGCGATGCCGAAAACCCAGCAGGAAATTGTCCGTCTGACCCGCGATGTCGAGTCTGGTCAGCAGGTCTATATGCAACTGCTGAATAAAGAGCAGGAGCTGAAAATCACCGAAGCCAGCACCGTCGGCGATGTGCGCATTGTTGACCCGGCAATCACCCAGCCAGGTGTACTGAAACCGAAGAAAGGGCTGATTATCCTTGGGGCGATTATTCTTGGCCTGATGCTCTCTATCGTGGGTGTGCTGCTGCGCTCGTTGTTTAATCGCGGCATCGAAAGCCCGCAGGTGCTGGAAGAACACGGTATCAGCGTCTATGCCAGCATCCCGCTGTCGGAGTGGCAGAAAGCGCGCGATAGCGTCAAAACCATCAAAGGGGTTAAACGCTATAAACAGAGCCAGCTACTGGCAGTGGGGAATCCAACCGATCTGGCGATTGAAGCCATCCGTAGTCTGCGTACCAGTCTGCACTTCGCGATGATGCAGGCGCAGAACAATGTGTTGATGATGACCGGGGTTAGCCCGTCAATTGGTAAAACCTTTGTCTGCGCCAACCTGGCGGCGGTGATCAGCCAGACCAATAAACGGGTGTTGTTGATCGACTGTGATATGCGCAAAGGCTACACCCACGAGCTGTTGGGCACCAATAACGTCAATGGTCTGTCGGAAATTCTGATTGGTCAGGGCGATATTACTACCGCTGCTAAACCGACCTCTATTGCCAAATTTGACCTGATCCCGCGCGGTCAGGTGCCGCCAAATCCTTCTGAGCTGTTGATGAGCGAACGCTTTGCCGAACTGGTGAACTGGGCGAGTAAAAACTATGACCTGGTGTTGATTGATACGCCGCCGATTCTGGCAGTGACCGATGCCGCAATTGTTGGTCGTCATGTCGGAACCACGTTAATGGTGGCGCGTTATGCGGTCAACACATTGAAAGAAGTGGAAACCAGTCTGAGCCGCTTTGAGCAAAACGGTATTCCGGTGAAAGGGGTGATTCTGAACTCCATCTTCCGCCGCGCCAGCGCGTATCAGGATTATGGCTATTACGAATACGAATATAAGTCGGATGCGAAATAACGACATCCGCTGTCGGATGCGATGCTGACGCATCTTATCCGACCTACCTTCACGCCGCATCCGGCAAGCAAACCAGCTCCGTAGGCCGGATAAGGCGCTCACGCCGCATCCGGCAACAGAACCCGTAAACAAGCTTATAAACCGGCAGAACATCTCGACACTCCGGGAGAACAACCTATGAAAGATAATCCGCTGATCTCAATCTATATGCCAACCTGGAACCGCCAACAACTGGCGATTCGGGCGATAAAATCGGTCCTGCGCCAGGACTACAGCAACTGGGAGATGATCATCGTGGATGATTGCTCCACCTCCTGGGAACAACTGCAACAGTACGTCACCGCCCTCAACGATCCGCGTATCACTTACATCCACAACGATATTAACAGCGGGGCGTGCGCGGTACGTAACCAGGCTATTATGCTGGCGCAAGGGGAATACATTACCGGGATCGATGACGATGACGAATGGACACCCAACCGTCTGAGCGTCTTCCTCGCCCATAAACAGCAACTGGTCACTCACGCCTTTTTGTACGCTAACGACTACGTATGCCAGGGAGAAGTTTATTCCCAACCGGCAAGCTTACCACTGTATCCCAAATCGCCGTACTCACGCCGCCTGTTCTATAAACGCAATATCATTGGCAATCAGGTCTTTACCTGGGCATGGCGTTTCAAAGAGTGTTTGTTCGATACCGAACTGAAAGCGGCACAGGATTACGACATCTTCCTGCGGATGGTGGTGGAGTATGGCGAACCGTGGAAAGTGGAAGAGGCGACGCAGATCCTGCATATCAATCACGGTGAAATGCAGATCACCTCGTCACCGAAAAAATTCTCCGGATACTTCCACTTTTACCGCAAGCACAAAGACAAATTTGACCGCGCCAGCAAAAAATATCAGCTGTTTACCCTCTACCAGATCCGCAATAAACGCATGACCTGGCGCACGTTGCTGACGCTGCTGTCGGTGCGTAACGGCAAACGTCTGGCTGATGGTATTCGGGGGCGCTAAATATGCTGGAAGATCTACGCGCCAACAGCTGGAGTTTACGTCCGTGCTGCATGGTTCTAGCCTATCGCGTCGCTCATTTTTGTTCGGTGTGGCGCAAAAAGAACGTCCTCAACAATATTTGGGCGGCCCCGCTGCTGGTGCTGTATCGCATTATCACCGAATGCTTTTTCGGTTATGAAATCCAGGCAGCCGCAACCATTGGTCGCCGTTTCACTATCCATCACGGTTACGCCGTAGTGATCAATAAAAACGTGGTAGCGGGGGATGATTTCACCATTCGCCACGGCGTCACTATCGGCAATCGTGGTGCCGATAACATGGCATGTCCACACATTGGCAACGGCGTCGAACTCGGTGCCAACGTCATTATTCTTGGTGATATCACGCTTGGTAACAACGTCACCGTGGGCGCGGGCAGCGTGGTGCTCGACTCTGTCCCGGACAACGCGCTGGTGGTGGGAGAAAAAGCGCGAGTGAAGGTAATTAAATGAATATTCTGCAATTTAATGTGCGATTGGCGGAAGGCGGGGCGGCAGGTGTGGCGTTAGATCTCCACCAGCGTGCGCTGCAACAGGGGCTGGCGTCACATTTTGTCTACGGCTACGGCAAAGGCGGCAAAGAGAGCGTCAGCCATCAAAACTATCCGCAGGTCATCAAACATACGCCGCGGATGACCGCGATGGCGAATATTGCCCTGTTTCGTCTGTTTAATCGCGATCTGTTTGGCAATTTCAATGAGTTATATCGCACCATTACTCGCACCCCGGGTCCGGTGGTCCTGCATTTTCATGTGCTGCACAGCTACTGGTTGAATCTTAAGAGCGTGGTGCGCTTTTGCGAAAAGGTGAAAAACCACAAACCGGATGTCACTCTGGTCTGGACGTTACACGACCACTGGAGCGTTACCGGACGCTGCGCCTTTACCGACGGTTGCGAAGGCTGGAAAACGGGCTGCCAGAAATGCCCGACCTTAAATAACTATCCGCCGGTGAAGATTGATCGGGCACACCAGCTGGTGGCGGGCAAACGCCAGTTATTCCGCGAGATGCTGGCACTGGGCTGTCAGTTTATTTCCCCCAGCCAGCATGTGGCTGACGCTTTCAATAGTCTGTACGGGCCAGGGCGTTGCCGGATTATCAATAATGGTATTGATATGGTAACCGAAGCGATTCTGGCGGACTTGCCTCCGGTGCGCGAAACCCAGGGCAAGCCGAAAATCGCGGTGGTGGCGCATGACCTGCGTTACGACGGCAAGACTAACCAGCAACTGGTGCGTGAGATGATGGCGCTGGGCGACAAAATCGAACTGCATACCTTTGGTAAGTTCTCGCCGTTCACCGCTGGCAACGTGGTTAATCACGGCTTTGAAACTGACAAGCGCAAGTTGATGAGCGCGCTCAATCAGATGGATGCGCTGGTGTTCAGTTCTCGCGTCGATAACTACCCGCTGATTTTGTGTGAGGCGCTATCGATTGGCGTGCCGGTGATCGCCACCCATAGCGATGCGGCGCGGGAAGTGCTGCAAAAATCCGGTGGTAAAACCGTCAGTGAAGAAGAGGTGCTGCAACTGGTGCAGTTAAGCAAACCGGAAATCGCGCAGGCGATATTTGGTACCACGCTGGCTGAGTTCAGCCAACGCAGCCGCGCCGCCTACAGTGGACAACAGATGCTGGAGGAGTATGTCAACTTCTATCAGAATCTGTAGCTACCTGCTGCTGCCGCTGATCTACCTGCTGGTTAACGTCAAAATCGCCCAGCTTGGTGAAAGTTTCCCCATCACTATCGTCACTTTTTTACCTGTCTTGTTACTGCTGTTTTTAGAACGCATCAGCGTTAAAAAATTGATGATTGCCTTAGGGATTGGTGCGGGACTCACGGCGTTCAACTATCTGTTTGGTCAGTCGTTGGATGCCAGTAAATACGTCACTTCAACCATGCTGTTTGTCTATATTGTGATCATTATTGGCATGGTGTGGAGTATTCGCTTTAAAACGATTTCGCCACACAACCATCGCAAGATATTACGTTTCTTTTATCTGGTGGTCGGGCTGGTGGTGGCGCTGGCGGCGGTGGAGATGGCGCAAATTATCCTCACCGGCGGCAGCAGTATTATGGAGTCGATTTCGAAATATCTGATTTACAGCAACAGCTATGTACTGAATTTCATTAAATTCGGCGGCAAGCGCACGACAGCACTTTATTTCGAACCGGCATTTTTCGCTCTGGCATTAATCTCAATTTGGCTCAGCATCAAACAGTTTGGTATCAAAACGCCTAAAACCGATGCTATGATTCTCGCAGGGATAATATTATCCGGATCGTTTTCAGGGGTTATGACCTTTATCCTGTTTTATTTGCTGGAGTGGGCATTTCAATATCTGAATAAAGAGGCGATTAAGAAAAAGTTACCGTTAGCATTGATTTCTCTGGCTGTATTCCTGGTTGGTGTGGTAATCGCGTTTCCTTATATTTCCACCCGTCTGGGCGATTTAGGTACGGAAGGATCGTCATCGTATTATCGTATTGTCGGTCCGCTGGTGATGGTCGGTTATTCTTTGACCCATATTGACGGTGTAGTCAGATTTGGCTCACTTTATGAATATGTCGCATCATTCGGAATATTTAACGGTGCGGATGTCGGAAAAACCATAGACAATGGTTTGTATCTGCTGATTATTTATTTTTCCTGGTTCGCAGTGTTTTTATCGCTGTGGTACATGGGGAAAGTGATAAAAATGATGATCAACGCTTTTGGTGATAACCGCAATTTTCGCGTGCAATTATATCTTTTTACTCCGGTGTCGCTGTTTTTTACCGGTTCGATATTTAGCCCGGAATATGCATTTTTAATCGTCTGTCCGTTTATTTTGCGAAAAGCGTTAAATATTACGAGGTAAGAATAAGAACATGTTGCTTAGCATAATCACTGTCGCGTTTCGTAACCTCGAAGGGATAGTCAAAACACATGCCTCGCTGGCGCATCTGGCGCAGGCGGACGATATCAGCTTCGAATGGATTGTTGTCGATGGCGGTTCCAATGACGGCACCCGTGAGTATCTGGAAAATCTCAATGGTATCTATAACCTACGCTTTGTCAGCGAGCCAGATAACGGTATCTATGACGCCATGAACAAAGGCATTACGATGGCACAAGGCAAGTTCGCGTTGTTTCTCAATTCGGGCGATATTTTTCATCAGGATGCCGCAAATTTTGTCCGTAAGTTAAAAATGCAAAAAGATAACATGATGATCACCGGCGATGCGCTGCTGGATTTTGGCGACGGGCATAAAATTAAACGTAGCGCCAAACCGGGCTGGTATATTTATCACAGCCTGCCCGCCAGTCATCAGGCGATATTTTTCCCTGTATCCGGCTTGAAAAAATGGCGTTATGACCTGGAATATAAAGTTTCTTCCGACTACGCGCTGGCAGCCAAAATGTATAAAGCCGGTTATGCATTTAAAAAACTCAATGGCCTGGTGTCTGAATTTTCCATGGGTGGGGTATCTACCACCAATAATATGGAATTGTGTGCTGACGCGAAAAAAGTCCAACGACAAATATTACATGTACCTGGCTTTTGGGCTGAATTATCCTGGCATTTACGCCAACGTACTACCTCAAAGACGAAAGCCTTATATAACAAAGTCTGAATATAAGGAAAACCAATGCAAGATTTAAGCGGTTTCTCGGTGCCGAAAGGGTTCCGGGGCGGCAACGCTATTAAAGTGCAATTATGGTGGGCAGTACAGGCAACAATATTTGCCTGGTCGCCACAAGTATTGTATCGCTGGCGGGCTTTTTTATTACGTTTATTCGGCGCAAAAATAGGAAAAAACGTAGTTATTCGTCCGTCAGTAAAAATTACCTATCCGTGGAAATTAACCTTAGGTGATTACGCGTGGGTCGGCGATGACGTCAATTTATATACCCTCGGTGAAATAACCATTGGCGCACATTCGGTGATATCGCAAAAAAGTTATTTATGCACCGGTAGCCACGACCATGCAAGTCAACATTTCACCATTAACGCCACGCCTATTGTGATTGGCGAGAAATGCTGGCTGGCAACCGATGTCTTTGTTGCCCCAGGCGTCACAATCGGCGACGGCACCGTCGTGGGTGCACGAAGCAGTGTTTTTAAAACGCTTCCGGCAAATGTGGTTTGCCGGGGGAATCCCGCAGTGGTGATACGCGAACGCGTTGAAACTGAATAAATTCAAAAAATACAGAGGAATAAGACATGTCAAAAGTCGCTCTCATCACCGGTGTAACCGGACAAGACGGTTCTTACCTGGCAGAGTTTCTGCTGGAAAAAGGTTACGAGGTGCATGGTATTAAGCGTCGTGCATCGTCATTCAACACCGAGCGCGTGGATCACATTTATCAGGATCCGCACACCTGCAACCCGAAATTCCATCTGCATTATGGCGACCTGAGTGATACCTCCAACCTGACACGCATTTTGCGTGAAGTGCAGCCGGATGAAGTTTACAACCTGGGCGCAATGAGCCACGTTGCGGTTTCTTTTGAGTCACCGGAATATACCGCAGACGTCGATGCGATGGGTACGCTGCGCCTGCTCGAGGCGATCCGCTTCCTCGGTCTGGAAAAGAAAACCCGTTTCTATCAGGCTTCCACCTCTGAACTGTATGGTCTGGTGCAGGAAATTCCGCAGAAAGAAACCACGCCGTTCTACCCACGCTCTCCGTATGCTGTCGCCAAACTGTACGCCTACTGGATCACCGTTAACTACCGCGAATCCTACGGCATGTACGCCTGTAACGGTATTCTCTTCAACCATGAATCCCCGCGCCGCGGCGAAACCTTCGTTACCCGCAAAATCACCCGCGCAATCGCCAATATCGCCCAGGGGCTGGAGTCGTGCCTGTACCTCGGCAATATGGATTCCCTGCGTGACTGGGGCCATGCCAAAGACTACGTAAAAATGCAGTGGATGATGCTGCAACAGGAACAGCCGGAAGATTTCGTTATCGCGACCGGCGTTCAGTACTCCGTGCGTCAGTTCGTGGAAATGGCGGCAGCACAGCTGGGCATCAAACTGCGCTTTGAAGGCACGGGCGCTGAAGAGAAGGGCATTGTGGTTTCCGTCACCGGGCATGACGCGCCGGGCGTTAAACCGGGCGATGTGATTATCGCCGTTGACCCGCGTTACTTCCGTCCGGCAGAAGTTGAAACGCTGCTCGGCGACCCGACCAAAGCGCACGAAAAACTGGGCTGGAAACCGGAAATCACCCTCAGAGAGATGGTGTCTGAAATGGTGGCTAATGACCTCGAAGCGGCGAAAAAACACTCTCTGCTGAAATCTCACGGCTACGACGTGGCGATCGCGCTGGAGTCATAAGCATGAGTAAACAACGCATTTTTATCGCTGGCCATCGTGGGATGGTCGGTTCTGCCATCAGGCGGCAGCTCGAACAGCGCGGTGATGTGGAACTGGTATTACGCACCCGCGACGAGCTGAACCTGCTGGACAGCCGCGCGGTGCATGATTTCTTTGCCAGCGAACGCATTGACCAGGTCTATCTGGCGGCGGCGAAAGTGGGCGGCATTGTTGCCAACAACACCTATCCGACGGATTTCATCTACCAGAACATGATGATTGAGAGCAACATCATTCACGCCGCGCATCAGAACGACGTGAACAAACTGCTGTTTCTTGGATCGTCCTGTATCTACCCGAAACTGGCAAAACAGCCGATGGCAGAAAGCGAGTTATTGCAGGGCACGCTGGAGCCGACCAACGAGCCTTACGCCATTGCCAAAATCGCCGGGATCAAACTGTGCGAATCATACAACCGCCAGTACGGACGCGATTACCGCTCAGTCATGCCGACCAACCTGTATGGCCCGCATGACAACTTCCACCCGAGTAATTCGCATGTGATCCCTGCATTGCTGCGTCGCTTCCACGAGGCGACGGCACAGAATGCACCGGACGTGGTGGTATGGGGCAGCGGTACACCGATGCGTGAATTCCTGCACGTCGATGATATGGCGGCGGCGAGCATTCATGTCATGGAGCTGGCGCACGAAGTCTGGCTGGAGAACACCCAGCCGATGCTGTCGCACATTAACGTCGGCACGGGCGTTGACTGCACTATCCGCGAGCTGGCGCAAACCATCGCCAAAGTGGTGGGTTACAAAGGTCGGGTGGTTTTTGATGCCAGCAAACCGGATGGTACGCCGCGCAAACTGCTGGATGTGACGCGCCTGCATCAGCTTGGCTGGTATCACGAAATCTCACTGGAAGCGGGGCTTGCCAGCACTTACCAGTGGTTCCTTGAGAATCAAGACCGCTTTCGGGGGTAATGATGTTTTTACGTCAGGAAGACTTTGCCACGGTAGTGCGCTCCACCCCGCTTGTCTCTCTCGACTTTATTGTCGAGAACAGTCGCGGCGAGTTTCTGCTTGGCAAAAGAACCAACCGCCCGGCGCAGGGTTACTGGTTTGTGCCGGGAGGGCGCGTGCAGAAAGACGAAACGCTGGAAGCCGCATTTGAGCGGCTGACGATTGCGGAACTGGGGCTGCGTCTGCCGATAACAGCAGGCCAGTTTTACGGTGTCTGGCAGCACTTTTATGACGATAACTTCTCTGGCACGGATTTCACTACTCACTATGTGGTGCTCGGTTTTCGCTTCAGAGTAGCGGAAGAAGAACTGTTACTGCCGGATGAGCAGCATGACGATTACCGCTGGCTGACGCCGGACGCACTGCTCGCCAGTGACAATGTTCACGCTAACAGTCGCGCCTATTTTCTCGCTGAGAAGCGTGCCGGAGTACCCGGATTATGAAAATACTGGTCTACGGCATTAACTACTCGCCGGAGTTAACCGGTATCGGCAAATACACCGGCGAGATGGTGGAATGGCTGGCGGCACAAGGTCATGAGGTGCGGGTCATTACCGCACCGCCTTACTACCCGCAGTGGCAGGTGGGCGAGAACTATTCCGCCTGGCGGTACAAACGAGAAGAGGGAGCCGCCACGGTGTGGCGCTGCCCGCTGTACGTGCCAAAACAGCCGAGCACCCTGAAACGCCTGTTGCATCTCGGCAGTTTTGCCGTCAGCAGTTTCTTTCCGCTGATGGCGCAACGTCGCTGGAAGCCGGATCGCATTATTGGCGTGGTACCAACGCTGTTTTGCACGCCGGGAATGCGCCTGCTGGCGAAACTCTCTGGCGCGCGTACCGTGCTGCATATTCAGGATTACGAAGTGGACGCCATGCTGGGGCTGGGCCTTGCCGGAAAAGGCAAAGGCGGCAAAGTGGCACAGCTGGCGACGGCGTTCGAACGTAGCGGACTGCATAACGTCGATAACGTCTCCACGATTTCGCGTTCGATGATGAATAAAGCCATCGAAAAAGGCGTGGCGGCAGAAAACGTCATCTTCTTCCCCAACTGGTCAGAAATTGCCCGTTTTCAGCATGTCGTAGAGGCCGATGTTGGTGCCCTTCGTAACCAGCTTGGCCTGCCGGATCACAAAAAAATCATTCTTTACTCCGGCAATATTGGTGAAAAGCAGGGGCTGGAAAACGTTATTGAAGCTGCCGATCGCCTGCGCGATGAACCGCTGATTTTTGCCATTGTCGGGCAGGGCGGCGGCAAAGCGCGGCTGGAAAAAATGGCGCAACAGCGTGGTCTGCGCAACATGCAATTTTTTCCGCTGCAATCGTATGACGCTTTACCCGCACTGCTGAAGATGGGCGATTGCCATCTGGTGGTGCAAAAACGCGGCGCGGCAGATGCCGTATTGCCGTCGAAACTGACCAATATTCTGGCGGTAGGCGGTAACGCGGTGATTACCGCAGAGGCCCACACAGAACTGGGGCAGCTTTGCGAAACCTTTCCGGGCATTGCGGTTTGCGTAGAACCGGAATCGGTCGAGGCGCTGGTGGCGGGGATCCGTCAGGCGCTCCTGCTGCCCAAACACAACACGGTGGCACGTGAATATGCCGAACGCACACTCGATAAAGAGAACGTGTTACGTCAATTTATAAATGATATTCGGGGATAATTATGGCGCAGTCGAAACTCTATCCAGTTGTGATGGCAGGTGGCTCCGGTAGCCGCTTATGGCCGCTTTCCCGCGTACTTTACCCCAAGCAGTTTTTATGCCTGAAAGGCGATCTCACCATGCTGCAAACCACCATCTGCCGCCTGAACGGCGTGGAGTGCGAAAGCCCGGTGGTGATTTGCAATGAGCAGCACCGCTTTATTGTCGCGGAACAGCTGCGTCAACTGAACAAACTCACCGAGAACATTATTCTCGAACCGGCAGGGCGTAACACTGCACCTGCCATTGCACTGGCGGCGCTGGCGGCAAAACGTCATAGCCCGGAGAGCGACCCGTTAATGCTGGTATTGGCGGCGGATCATGTGATTGCCGATGAAGACGCGTTCCGTGCCGCCGTGCGTAATGCCATGCCGTATGCCGAAGCGGGCAAACTGGTGACCTTCGGCATTGTGCCGGATCTACCTGAAACCGGTTATGGCTATATTCGTCGCGGTGAAGTATCTGCGGGCGAGCAGGATACGGTGGCCTTTGAAGTGGCGCAGTTTGTCGAAAAACCGAATCTGGAAACCGCCCAGGCCTATGTGGCAAGCGGCGAATATTACTGGAACAGCGGCATGTTCCTGTTCCGCGCCGGACGCTATCTCGAAGAACTGAAAAAATATCGCCCGGATATTCTCGACGCCTGTGAAAAAGCGATGAGCGCCGTCGATCCGGATCTCGATTTTATTCGTGTGGATGAAGAGGCTTTTCTCGCCTGTCCGGAAGAGTCGGTGGATTACGCAGTCATGGAACGTACGGCAGATGCCGTTGTGGTGCCGATGGATGCGGGCTGGAGCGATGTCGGCTCCTGGTCCTCATTATGGGAAATTAGCGCCCACACCGCCGAGGGCAACGTTTGCCACGGCGATGTGATTAATCACAAAACTGAAAACAGCTATGTGTACGCCGAATCTGGCCTGGTCACCACCGTCGGGGTGAAAGATTTGGTGGTAGTGCAGACCAAAGATGCAGTGCTGATTGCCGACCGTAACGCGGTGCAGGATGTGAAAAAAGTGGTCGAGCAGATCAAAGCCGACGGTCGCCATGAGCATCGGGTACATCGCGAAGTGTATCGTCCGTGGGGCAAATATGACTCTATCGACGCGGGCGACCGCTACCAGGTGAAACGCATCACCGTGAAACCGGGCGAGGGCTTGTCGGTACAGATGCACCATCACCGCGCGGAACACTGGGTGGTTGTCGCGGGAACGGCAAAAGTCACTATTGACGGTGATATCAAACTGCTTGGTGAAAACGAGTCCATTTATATTCCGCTGGGGGCGACGCACTGCCTGGAAAACCCGGGGAAAATTCCGCTCGATTTAATTGAAGTGCGCTCCGGCTCTTATCTCGAAGAGGATGATGTGGTGCGCTTCGCGGATCGCTACGGACGGGTGTAAACGTCGCATCAGGCGCTGTTTGTCGGATGCGGCGTGAACGCCTTATCCGACCTACGGTTCGGGTTTGTAGGCCTGATAAGACGCGGCAGCGTCGCATCAGGCAATGAATGCGAAACCGCGGTGTAAATAATGACAAAAACAAAATTGGCCGTTTCGGTCAGGGCCAACTATTGCCTGAAAAAGGGTAACGACATGAAAAAATTAACCTGCTTTAAAGCCTATGATATTCGCGGGAAATTAGGCGAAGAACTGAATGAAGATATTGCCTGGCGCATTGGTCGCGCCTATGGCGAATTTCTCAAACCGAAAACCATTGTGTTAGGCGGTGATGTCCGTCTCACCAGCGAAACCTTAAAACTGGCGCTGGCGAAAGGTTTACAGGATGCGGGCGTCGATGTGCTGGATATTGGCATGTCCGGCACCGAAGAGATCTATTTCGCCACGTTCCATCTCGGTGTGGATGGCGGCATTGAAGTTACCGCCAGCCATAATCCGATGGATTATAACGGCATGAAGCTGGTGCGCGAAGGGGCTCGCCCGATCAGCGGTGATACCGGACTGCGCGATGTCCAGCGTCTGGCAGAAGCCAACGACTTTCCTCCCGTTGATGAAACCAAACGCGGTCGCTATCAGCAAATCAATCTGCGTGACGCTTACGTTGATCACCTGTTCGGTTATATCAACGTCAAAAACCTCACGCCGCTCAAGCTGGTGATCAACTCCGGGAACGGCGCGGCGGGTCCGGTGGTGGACGCTATCGAAGCCCGCTTTAACGCCCTCGGCGCTCCGGTGGAATTAATCAAAGTGCACAACACGCCGGACGGCAATTTCCCCAACGGTATTCCTAACCCGCTGCTGCCGGAATGCCGCGACGACACCCGCAATGCGGTCATCAAACACGGCGCGGATATGGGCATTGCCTTTGACGGTGATTTTGATCGCTGTTTCCTGTTTGACGAAAAAGGGCAGTTTATCGAGGGCTACTACATTGTCGGCCTGTTGGCAGAAGCATTCCTCGAAAAAAATCCCGGCGCGAAGATCATCCACGATCCACGTCTCTCCTGGAACACCGTTGATGTGGTGACTACCGCAGGTGGCACCCCGGTAATGTCGAAAACCGGACACGCCTTTATTAAAGAACGTATGCGCAAGGAAGACGCCATCTACGGTGGCGAAATGAGCGCCCACCATTACTTCCGTGATTTCGCTTACTGCGACAGCGGCATGATCCCGTGGCTGCTGGTCGCCGAACTGGTGTGCCTGAAAGAGAAAACGCTGGGCGAACTGGTACGCGACCGGATGGCGGCGTTTCCGGCAAGCGGTGAGATCAACAGCAAACTGGCGCAACCCGTTGAGGCGATTAACCGCGTCGAACAGCATTTTAGCCGTGAGGCGCTGGCGGTGGATCGCACCGATGGCATCAGCATGACCTTTGCCGACTGGCGCTTTAACCTGCGCTCTTCCAACACCGAACCGGTGGTGCGGTTGAATGTTGAATCGCGAGGTGATGTGCCGCTGATGGAAGCGCGAACGCGAACTCTGCTGACGTTGCTGAACGAGTAATATCGGATCTTCCCTTACCCCACTGCGGGTAAGGGGCTAATAACAGGAACAACGATGACAAATCTAAAAAAGCGCGAGCGAGCGAAAACCAATGCATCGTTAATCTCTATGGTGCAACGCTTTTCAGATATCACCATCATGTTTGCCGGACTATGGCTGGTTTGCGAAGTCAGCGGACTGTCATTCCTCTACATGCACCTGTTGGTGGCGCTGATTACGCTGGTGGTGTTCCAGATGCTGGGCGGCATCACCGATTTTTATCGCTCATGGCGCGGTGTTCGGGCAGCGACAGAATTTGCCCTGTTGCTACAAAACTGGACCTTAAGCGTGATTTTCAGCGCCGGACTGGTGGCGTTCAACAATGATTTCGACACGCAACTGAAAATCTGGCTGGCGTGGTATGGGCTGACCAGTATCGGACTGGTGGTTTGCCGTTCATGTATTCGCATTGGGGCGGGCTGGCTGCGTAATCATGGCTATAACAAGCGCATGGTCGCGGTGGCGGGGGATTTAGCCGCCGGACAAATGCTGATGGAGAGCTTCCGTAATCAGCCGTGGTTAGGGTTTGAAGTGGTGGGCGTTTACCACGACCCGAAACCGGGCGGCGTTTCTAACGACTGGGCGGGCAATCTGCAACAGCTGGTCGAGGACGCGAAAGCGGGCAAGATTCATAACGTCTATATCGCGATGCAAATGTGCGACGGCGCGCGAGTGAAAAAACTGGTCCATCAACTGGCGGACACCACCTGTTCGGTGCTGCTGATCCCCGATGTCTTTACCTTCAACATTCTCCATTCACGTCTCGAAGAGATGAACGGCGTTCCGGTGGTGCCGCTTTACGACACGCCGCTTTCCGGGGTTAACCGCCTGCTCAAACGTGCGGAAGATATTGTGCTGGCGACGCTTATTCTGCTGCTGATCTCCCCGGTGCTGTGCTGTATTGCGCTGGCGGTGAAACTCAGTTCACCAGGGCCGGTTATTTTCCGCCAGACTCGCTATGGCATGGATGGCAAGCCGATCAAAGTGTGGAAGTTTCGTTCCATGAAAGTGATGGAGAACGACAAAGTGGTGACCCAGGCGACGCAGAACGATCCGCGCGTCACCAAAGTGGGGAACTTTCTGCGCCGCACCTCGCTGGATGAATTGCCGCAGTTTATCAATGTGCTGACCGGCGGGATGTCGATTGTGGGGCCACGTCCGCACGCAGTAGCGCATAACGAACAGTATCGACAGCTCATTGAAGGCTACATGCTGCGCCATAAGGTGAAACCGGGCATTACCGGCTGGGCGCAGATTAACGGCTGGCGCGGCGAAACGGACACACTGGAGAAAATGGAAAAACGCGTCGAGTTCGACCTTGAGTACATCCGCGAATGGAGCGTCTGGTTCGATATCAAAATCGTTTTCCTGACGGTATTCAAAGGCTTCGTTAACAAAGCGGCATATTGATATGAGCTTACGTGAAAAAACCATCAGCGGCGCGAAGTGGTCGGCGATTGCTACGGTGATCATCATCGGCCTCGGGCTGGTGCAGATGACCGTGCTGGCGCGGATTATCGACAACCACCAGTTCGGTTTGCTTACCGTGTCGCTGGTGATCATCGCGCTGGCAGATACGCTTTCTGACTTTGGTATCGCTAACTCGATTATTCAGCGAAAAGAAATCAGCCACCTTGAACTCACCACGTTGTACTGGCTGAACGTCGGGCTGGGGCTTGTGGTGTGCGTGGCGGTGTTTTTGTTGAGTGATCTCATCGGCGACGTGCTGAACAACCCGGACCTGGCACCGTTGATTAAAACATTGTCGCTGGCGTTTGTGGTGATCCCCCACGGGCAGCAGTTCCGCGCGTTGATGCAGAAGGAGCTGGAGTTCAACAAAATCGGCATGATCGAAACCAGCGCGGTACTGGCGGGCTTCACTTTTACGGTGGTTAGCGCCCATTTCTGGCCGCTGGCGATGACCGCGATACTCGGTTATCTGGTCAATAGTGCGGTAAGAACGCTGCTATTTGGCTACTTTGGCCGCAAAATTTATCGCCCCGGTCTGCATTTCTCGCTGGCGTCGGTGGCACCGAACTTACGCTTTGGTGCCTGGCTGACGGCGGACAGCATCATCAACTATCTCAACACCAACCTTTCAACGCTGGTGCTGGCGCGTATTCTCGGCGCGGGCGTAGCAGGGGGATACAACCTGGCGTACAACGTGGCCGTTGTGCCACCGATGAAGCTGAACCCAATCATCACCCGCGTGTTGTTTCCGGCGTTTGCCAAAATTCAGGACGACACCGAAAAGCTGCGCGTGAACTTCTACAAGCTGCTGTCGGTGGTGGGGATTATCAACTTTCCGGCGCTGCTCGGGCTGATGGTGGTGTCAAATAACTTTGTACCGCTGGTATTTGGTGAGAAGTGGAGCAGCATTATTCCGGTGCTGCAATTGCTGTGTGTGGTGGGTCTGCTGCGCTCCGTGGGTAACCCGATTGGTTCGCTGCTGATGGCGAAAGCGCGGGTCGATATCAGCTTTAAATTCAACGTATTCAAAACATTTCTGTTTATTCCGGCGATTGTTATTGGTGGGCAGATGGCGGGCGCAATCGGCGTCACGCTCGGCTTCCTGCTGGTGCAGATTATCAACACCATTCTGAGTTACTTCGTGATGATTAAACCGGTTCTTGGTTCCAGTTATCGCCAGTACATCCTGAGTTTATGGCTGCCGTTTTATCTCTCGCTGCCGACGCTGGTGGTCAGTTATGCGCTGGGCATTGTGCTGAAAGGGCAACTGGCGCTGGGGATGCTGCTGGCGGTGCAAATAGCCGCGGGCGTGCTGGCGTTTGTGGTGATGATTGTGCTGTCGCGCCATCCGCTGGTGGTGGAAGTGAAGCGTCAGTTTTGTCGCAGCGAAAAAATGAAAATGCTTTTACGGGCGGGGTGAGTTGCTGTTTTCGGTTCCGACAACGGTTGCCGGATGCGGCGTAAAACGCCTTATCCGTCCTACGGTTCTGTGCTCGGGACTTGTAGGCCTGATAAGACGCGCCAGCGTCGCATCAGGCACTGAATGCCGGATGCGGCGTGAACGCCTTATCCGTCCTACGGTTCTGTGCTCGGGTCTTGTAGGCCTGATAAGACGCGTCAGCGTCGCATCAGGCACTGAATGCCGGATGCGGCGTAAACGCCTTATCCGGCCTACGGTTCTAGGCTCGGGACTTGTAGGCCTGATAAGACGCGTCAGCGTCGCATCAGGCAAAAAACGGCAACGAACACAACAAACACAGCCTCACCTGGCATCAAATTTATGAGGAAAAAATGAAATTACTTATTCTGGGCAACCACACTTGCGGCAATCGTGGCGACAGCGCCATCTTGCGCGGCTTACTTGATGCCATCAACATCCTCAATCCACATACCGAAGTGGACGTCATGAGCCGCTATCCGGTCAGTTCTTCCTGGCTGCTCAACCGCCCGGTAATGGGTGATCCGCTGTTCCTGCAAATGAAACAACACAACAGCGCGGCGGGCGTTGTCGGGCGCGTTAAAAAAGTCCTCCGTCGCCGCTATCAGCACCAGGTATTGCTCTCACGCGTCACCGACACTGGCAAGCTGCGCAATATCGCCATCGCCCAGGGATTCACCGACTTCGTGCGCCTGCTCTCAGGTTACGACGCCATTATTCAGGTCGGAGGATCGTTTTTTGTCGATCTCTACGGCGTGCCGCAGTTTGAACACGCGCTTTGCACATTTATGGCGAAAAAGCCGCTGTTTATGATTGGTCACAGCGTCGGCCCCTTCCAGGATGAGCAATTTAACCAACTGGCGAACTACGTTTTTGGTCACTGCGACGCGCTGATCCTGCGCGAATCGGTCAGCCTTGATTTGATGAAACGCAGCAATATCACTACCGCAAAAGTGGAACATGGCGTCGATACCGCGTGGCTGGTCGATCACCACACAGAAGACTTCACCGCCAGCTATGCCGTTCAACACTGGCTGGACGTTGCCGCACAACAGAAAACGGTGGCAATTACCCTGCGCGAACTGGCACCGTTCGACAAACGTCTCGGCACCACTCAACAAGCGTATGAAAAAGCCTTTGCCGGGGTGGTCAATCGCATTCTCGACGAAGGGTATCAGGTGATTGCGCTTTCCACCTGTACGGGCATCGACAGCTATAACAAAGACGATCGCATGGTGGCGCTCAATCTGCGCCAGCACATCAGCGATCCTGCCCGTTACCACGTAGTGATGGATGAACTCAACGATCTGGAAATGGGCAAAATTCTCGGTGCCTGTGAACTCACCGTCGGTACGCGCCTGCACTCTGCCATTATCTCGATGAATTTTGCTACTCCGGCAATTGCCATCAACTACGAACATAAATCCGCCGGGATCATGCAGCAGCTGGGACTACCGGAGATGGCGATTGATATCCGTCATTTATTAGATGGCAGCCTGCAAGCGATGGTTGCGGATACCTTAGGCCAGCTTCCGGCGCTGAACGCACGACTTAACGAAGCTGTCAGTCGTGAGCGTCAGACGGGAATGCAGATGGTGCAATCTGTGCTTGAGCGCATCGGGGAGGTGAAATGAAGGTCGGCTTCTTTTTACTGAAATTTCCGTTGTCGTCAGAAACCTTCGTCCTCAATCAAATTACCGCGTTTATTGATATGGGATTTGAGGTGGAGATTGTCGCGCTGCAAAAAGGCGACACACAAAACACCCACGCGGCATGGACGAAATACAACCTTGCCGCAAGAACCCGTTGGTTACAGGACGAACCTGCGGGCAAAGTAGCGAAACTGCGCCACCGCGCCAGCCAGACGTTACGCGGCATTCATCGTAAAAATACCTGGCAGGCGCTCAACCTCAAACGCTATGGTGCTGAGTCGCGGAACCTGATTTTGTCTGCCATTTGCGGCCAGGTCGCAACACCGCTTCATGCCGATGTCTTTATCGCTCATTTTGGCCCTGCGGGGGTAACCGCAGCAAAACTCCGCGAACTGGGTGTCATTCGCGGCAAAATTGCCACCATTTTCCACGGAATTGATATTTCCAGTCGGGAAGTGCTCAACCATTACACTCCCGAATATCAACAACTGTTTCGCCGTGGCGACCTGATGTTACCGATAAGCGATTTGTGGGCCGGAAGGCTGCAAAAAATGGGCTGCCCGAGGGAAAAAATCGCCGTATCGCGCATGGGCGTGGACATGACGCGCTTTAGCCCGCGTCCGGTGAAAGCGCCCGCAACGCCGCTGGAAATCATCTCCGTCGCACGCTTAACCGAGAAAAAAGGCCTGCATGTGGCGATCGAAGCCTGCCGGCAGTTGAAAGAGCAGGGCGTTGCATTTCGCTATCGCATTCTCGGCATTGGCCCGTGGGAACGACGCCTGCGCACCCTCATCGAACAATATCAACTGGAAGATGTGGTAGAGATGCCTGGCTTTAAACCGAGCCATGAAGTGAAAGCGATGCTCGACAACGCGGATGTTTTCTTGTTGCCATCGGTAACGGGTGCGGATGGCGATATGGAAGGTATTCCGGTGGCGCTAATGGAAGCGATGGCGGTCGGCATTCCGGTGGTTTCTACTCTGCATAGCGGAATACCGGAACTGGTGGAGGCCGATAAATCCGGCTGGCTGGTGCCTGAGAACGATGCTCGCGCACTGGCGCAACGACTGGCGGCGTTTAGCCAACTGGACACCGACGAACTGGCTCCGGTTGTCAAACGTGCGCGCGAAAAAGTCGAACACGATTTTAACCAGCAGGTGATTAATCGAGAACTCGCCAGCTTGTTACAGGCTTTATAGAGGAGAACGTATGCCATTTAAAAAACTCTCCCGACGCACCTTCCTGACGGTAAGCTCGGCGCTTGCCTTCCTCCATACCCCTTTCGCCCGTGCACTTCCCGCCCGAACAAGCGTTAACATTAACGATTATAATCCACACGACTGGATCGCCTCATTTAAACAAGCCTTCAGCGAAGGGCAAACAGTCGTCGTGCCTGGCGGATTGGTTTGTGACAATATCAACACCGGCATCTTCATTCCTGCTGGCAAAACGTTACACATTCTTGGAAGCCTGCGCGGCAACGGCAGAGGGCGATTTGTCTTACAGGACGGCAGCCAGGTGACAGGGGGGGAGGGCGGCAGTATGCATAACATCACCCTGGATGTGCGCGGCTCTGACTGCACCATCAAAGGGCTGACTATGAGCGGCTTTGGCCCGGTAACGCAGATTTATATCGGCGGCAAAAACAAACGGGTCATGCGCAACCTGACCATCGATAACCTCACTGTCAGCCACGCTAATTACGCCATCTTACGCCAGGGATTTCATAACCAGATTATCGGTGCCAACATCACCAATTGTAAGTTCAGCGACTTACAAGGCGACGCCATTGAATGGAACGTGGCAATTAACGACAGTGATATTTTGATCTCCGACCATGTCATCGAGGGCATCAACTGTACCAACGGCAAAATCAACTGGGGAATCGGCATAGGCCTTGCGGGAAGTACCTACGATAATAACTACCCGGAAGACCAGGCAGTGAAAAACTTTGTCGTGGCGAATATCACGGGGACGGATTGTCGGCAGTTGATCCATGTTGAAAATGGTAAACATTTTGTTATTCGTAATATCAAAGCCCGCAATATCACGCCGGATTTCAGTAAGAAAGCAGGTATTGATAACGCGACAGTTGCTATTTACGGTTGTGACAATTTCGTGATTGATAATATTGAAATGATTAATAGCGCCGGGATGTTAATCGGCTATGGGGTAATTAAAGGCAAATATCTCTCGATACCGCAAAATTTCCGAGTGAATAATATTCAACTGGATAATAACCACCTTGCTTACAAATTGCGCGGTATCCAAATCTCCGCCGGGAATGCTGTCTCCTTTGTGGCACTGACTAACATTGAGATGAAGCGTGCCTCGCTGGAGCTTCACAATAAACCGCAACATCTTTTTATGCGAAATATCAAAGTGATGCAGGAATCCTCTGTTGGACCCGCATTGAGCATGAACTTCGACATGCGCAAAGACGTTCGCGGCGTCTTTATGGCGAAAAAAGAAACACTGCTGTCTCTTGCAAATGTTCATGCGGTGAATGAAAGAGGGCAAAGCTCCGTCGATATCGACAGGGTTAATCACCATATTGTTAATGTGGAAAAGATTAACTTTAGATTGCCGGAACGGAGGGAGTAGATTTGCGACCATTCCTGGAAAAATGGAGCCATACTTAGGAACAATGCTACTGCAATCCACAACGAAGCGGCGTAACATCACAAGTAATTCAGTAATCAATTCAGGGTAATTGATGCTGGCGAAAAAAATCGAACAAGCTATAATTCAGCAACCATTTTACAGGTGGATGAAATAATGACGAATTTAAAAGCAGTTATTCCTGTAGCGGGTCTTGGGATGCATATGTTGCCTGCCACTAAGGCGATTCCCAAAGAGATGCTACCGATCGTCGACAAGCCAATGATTCAGTACATTGTTGACGAGATTGTGGCTGCAGGGATCAAAGAAATCCTCCTGGTAACTCACGCGTCCAAGAACGCGGTCGAAAACCACTTCGACACCTCTTATGAATTAGAATCTCTCCTTGAACAGCGCGTGAAGCGTCAGCTGCTGGCGGAAGTGCAGTCCATCTGTCCGCCGGGCGTGACCATTATGAACGTGCGTCAGGGCGAACCTTTAGGTTTGGGCCACTCCATTTTATGTGCACGACCCGCCATTGGTGACAACCCATTTGTCGTGGTGCTGCCAGACGTTGTGATCGATGACGCCAGCGCCGACCCGCTGCGCTACAACCTTGCTGCCATGATTGCGCGCTTCAACGAAACGGGTCGTAGCCAGGTGCTGGCAAAACGTATGCCGGGCGATCTCTCTGAATACTCCGTCATTCAGACCAAAGAGCCGCTGGACCGTGAAGGCAAAGTCAGCCGCATTGTTGAATTTATCGAAAAACCGGATCAGCCGCAGACGCTGGACTCAGACATCATGGCCGTTGGTCGCTATGTGCTTTCTGCAGATATTTGGCCGGAACTTGAACGCACTCAGCCTGGTGCATGGGGGCGTATTCAGCTGACTGATGCCATCGCTGAACTGGCGAAAAAACAGTCCGTTGACGCCATGCTGATGACTGGAGACAGCTACGACTGTGGTAAAAAAATGGGCTATATGCAAGCGTTCGTGAAGTATGGGCTGCGCAACCTGAAAGAAGGGGCGAAGTTCCGTAAAGGCATTGAGAAGCTGTTAAGCGAATAATGAAAATCTGACCGGATGTAACGGTTGATAAGAAAATTATAACGGCAGTGAAGATTCGTGGCGAAAGTAATTTGTTGCGAATATTCCTGCCGTTGTTTTATATAAACAATCAGAATAACAACGAGTTAGCAATAGGATTTTAGTCAAAGTTTTCCAGGATTTTCCTTGTTTCCAGAGCGGATTGGTAAGACAATTAGCGTTTGAATTTTTCGGGTTTAGCGCGAGTGGGTAACGCTCGTCACATCGTAGGCATGCATGCAGTGCTCTGGTAGCTGTAAAGCCAGGGGCGGTAGCGTACCTTTTATATAGAGCTTACAATTGTGAACAATAAAACGAATGAGCTAATAGGTGGAATGTTATTCAAAGGGTTATACATCTTTATAACCTCACTGAACGCCCTGTTGATGGTTAAAATACTATCACCGAAAGATCTGGGGGTGTGGTATGTTTTTATGACTCTTCAAACTTTAATATTTACACTTAATAATGCGATAATACCTAACATTGCTCGGCAATATACATTGGGTAGCCTCAGTAAAGAATTAAACTTTAATTGTTATATTTTTCATCGCTCAACTCAAAAGATATTTATATATCTTATATTATTGATATTAATCATATGTGCAATTGCAACATTTACATATTTGAGCTCTGTTTTAGCGATCTTGGAATCACAAAATAAAATAGTCTTAGTTTCTTGGCTTATAATCGTATTCTCTTTGTGTTTGGAAGTTTATTATTCTTCATATGACTGTGCTTTTAATGGGATGGGCAAATTTAAAAATGTAAATAAAATTAATTTTATATCGCGGGCATGTTTGTTTTTGATAAGTATTGGCATGATAGCATATGATATTGATGGTAGAAATGCATTATTATATTTTTGCATTGGTTATTTTATTAGTAATTTAATAAAAAGATTTTTTATATACAGGCTATTTATATCCAATTATCATAATCTATGTTTTAATAGTGAATCTGATACTGAATCTTTTTATAAAAAAAATGAAAAAATAATACTCAATTTGTCATGTATGTCCTTTATATCATCAATTGGCGGGATGTTAATTGTGAGAGGTGGGATGCTTATTCTACCTTATTATGTATCTATCGAAGAAGTTGGTAAATATGGTCTAACTTATCAATTGTTTGAGATTGCTTTTAATTTGCTATTCACTGCGTCAGCAATAAAAACGCCTAGTTGGATTTTTTTGTATAAAGAAAATAAGTGTGAGCTAAAAAAATCATATTTAAAAATAAAATATGTAAGTTTAATTGTGATGGCAATAGGGGGGGGGGTGATCAGTTTTTATGGGGGGCAGATACTGTCACTGTTTGGACTGCATGCAACATTATTAACTACAAATTTGTGTTTACTTCTGACATTAATTTTTATTTTACAATTGAATCATAGTATATCAGGGCAGTTGTTAACTATTCAGAATAAAATACCTTATGCATATGCTTCTCTTTATACAGGAATTGGGGTTGTTTTACTGTCGATGATTTTTATACCGATAACAGGATTCAAGGGAGCATTGGTTGCGATTTTTATTTCCCAATTAGCATATAATAACTGGAAATGGCCGTTAGAGGCTAGGAAGAAAATAATAAATGTATAATATGAGCGTTAATAAAAAAATCACAAAGATGTTTGTCTTTTGTGAGTTTTTATGTGGATTGTATATTTTATTTTATGGTGAATATGTCTCTGACTATCTCAATGTTGAAACAAATGTTAAGCATATTTACATAATATGTTTTCTTATTTGTATCGTATTTTTTCATTATTTGTTTTTATATAGTTGGTGTATATTAAGTGTTTTGTTTTTCCGCAAAAGCAAACTAACAACATCAGTAAATATTAATTCTATATTTTTGTTGTTAGTTATAATATACTTTATTTTTCTTCTCAAAACCGGAAGTGGAAAAGTATATGCGGACGGCGGTAGCATAGGTGAATTAAGTAGTTTTGATAAGTTGTTATTTTTCCCAATAATAATTCTTAAACTTAATTTTCTAATATACATATATGCAGCGGGTTGTAAAAAAAAGGATAATATATATTATCTTGTGCTATTTATATTTTTAATTTGTGAACTTTATAGAGGTGTTTCATTTTCAATATTACTGATCGCTCTAATTGAAATTGAGAAAATAAAAAGGTGTTTTAGGATTAAATATTTGTTAATATCACTGCCTCTTTTTGTCTTATTTGTTAATATAGTATATAATATTAAATTTATGGTAAGGTTAGGGGAGCATTATGATTATCTTGATATATTCCAAACCTTAATAATGTTACTTGGTAGGTTAAGTATAATTTCAAATGTTTTGTATAATTATGAGCATTATTACTCAGTTAGCAACTTTGTTGAAGGTTTTGGTTATAGTGCGATAAATGAGTTTTTAGAAAAATTGACGCCAATGCCGTCATTATTTGGAATAACTGAAAAAACGACAGAAATAGGGAAGTTGATATTTTATCATTCATATGGAAGATGGGATAGTGCAATTGCAATCTCTGTGTTAGGTATATTAAGTATTGTGCCTGGACAACTATTAGAGATATGTGCAATTTTAATTATTAGTTTTGTTTTTATTCAATTAACTATAAATATGCTTGACAATACTGAGCAGCAAAATACGGTTGCATTTTTCTTCATTATATTAACTCTTTATCAGGGGTTTTGGGGGTTGCTGGCTAATTATGTCTATGCGCTATTCATTTATTTAATTATTATAGCATCTTGTAATTTAATGATGTCTAAAAGTAAAGGACGGTTATGAATAATCTAGAAATTCGAGTGTTGTCTTTGCCTGACGCGTATGCGCGAAGGACGAAATTTCAGGAAAGATTTTCTTTAGTCTCCAAATTGAAATTTCAATTTTTCGATGGCGTGTATGGGAAGAATATTCCAGACGAGATTTTGAAAAGTATATATGATGATAAAAAGGCTAAGTTGAAGATTAACCGAAGTATGACAGTAGGTGAAATTGGGGCAACATATTCACATTACTTAATATATAAAGACGCATATGAAAAAAAACTTGATTATCTAATTGTACTCGAGGATGACTCTTTTGTAGATGAAAATTTTGATGATGTAATTAATAGGTTACTTGTAAAAATAACACCAGATGATGATGCTATTATATTTATACAAAAGCATACCCTTGACTCTAAAGTGATTTTTAGTCGAAAAAAAGATATATTGAAAAACGGTTTTGAGTTGGTAAAAATGTTAGGAAGTTCACAATATTTTGTTGGGTCATATGGCTATATTCTAACTAAAAAATCAATTAACAAAATAATACAGAACTATTTGCCAATATATTGTGTTTGCGACCATTGGTTCTTTATTAAAAAAGATAGTAAGATAGAGTCATTTTATTGTGTGAGCCCAAGTTTAGTATATACTAATGATGAAGATATTAGACTGGTTGATAGTTTTATCAATGAAGAAAGGAAAAATGTTCTGAAAAATCGAGGTGTATCACGTATTGGGAGAATAAAAATAATTATAAAACGTGTAGTGCTGAGATTGTTAAATAAGGATTGGGAATAGTGTTTTATATTTGTAAGGTAATCACCGTTTTAATCAAGGTTATAATTTCATTCTTGGTGTTTCCATTGTGTAAGCCATTTAGTAATAAAAATAAAAAAGTGGTTGTAATAGGAACTCGAAATGGAAATCAAGGTAATGATAATGGTGAGGTTTTTTATTCATATTTAAATGACAATAATGACAATGACGATCTTCTAGTTTATTTAATACGGAGAAGTAAGAATGAGGAGAAATATAAAAATATCCTAATAAAAAACTCCATCAGAGCTAACATTAAGATTTTAAGTGCGGACATATTATATATAACACATTCAGAATCAGATTTAATTGACTTCTGGTGGCGATTCGTTACTTATAAAAAAATAGTTTTTATTCAGCATGGTGTTATAGGAATAAAAAGACTTCCTGAGTACGAAAAGAAAAAATTCTCTCTTTTTGTTTCAAGCAACAATTATGAATATGAGATTTTGATTAAATATTATAATATATGTAGCGAAAGAATAGTTAAATCAGGAATACCTAGGTTTGATAATTATACTATATTGAACGAAGCCCCACAGAAAATAAAAAAATGCCTAGTCATGTTTACATGGCGAAAATTTTATAAAGATGAACAATCAATCAGATTGAAGCGTGTTATTAGTACAATAATTAGAAATGAGCCTTCAATAAAGATATACGTTGCATCGCACGAATTATCTGATTATTCACTGTCAGAATTTGAATTTTATAATATCAATTATGTGGAATCAATAGATATACAGAATGCAATTAAAGAGTGTGATCTATTAATAACTGATTATTCAAGTATTGCTTGGGATTTTTTATATCAAAATAAATTGATTTGCTTTATACAAACTGATTATTTAGAATATGTTTTCAATGAGGGTGTCTATTTCCATTGTGATGATTTTTTTGGTTATATTATCAGGGATCTAAGTGATATTAATGATGCCTTTATTTCGGAAATTTTAAGAGTTAATAAGTTAAATAATCAAGAATTCTTAAAAAGATACCCTTTTTATATAAACTATAAGAAAAAGCACTCTGAGTTATTATTTCTAGAGACAATGGAATATAATCGATGAAAATTATTATATATGCGACAGCAGCAGTTGATGGTGGCGCTCTTTCGCTTTTAAATGATTTGCTGGAATATGCGAATGATGATATTGATAATGAATATACTGTTTGCGTTAATGAAAAATTAAATAACGAAGTGTCTGTTTACAATAATTTGACATTTTTATTTGTTGATACTAAAGCTTGGCATAAAAGGGTTTATTTTGACTTTATAGGGTTTAAAAAAAACTTTGATAATAAAGATTATTGCTTGGTAATAAATTTGCAAAATATACCAGTTCGGACACAATTAAAACAAATATTGTACTTGCATCAGCCTTTGCCTTTTTCGGATATTAAGTTAAATATTTTGGAGAAGCGTAATAGAAAATTGATATTCTATAAATACTTATATGGATTAATAATAAAATTTAATTCATGTTTTATTGATCATTGCTTAGTGCAAACTGAGTGGATGAGAAAAGCTGTTATTGATAAACTAAACCTGTCTGAGAAAAAAATAAGTATAATTAGACCAGTAATAGATATTGATTTGAACAAAATTTTAAAAAATGAAAATGAAAATGAAAATGAAAATGAAAATACATTCATCTATCCCGCAGCATCTTATAGTTATAAAAATCATATAATATTGGTTGAATCATTAAATATGATTGGTGTGGATTTTTTGTTTCAGAATAAGATAACTGTTATATTTACATTAGATCGTGATGAAAATTCGAAGTTGTTTGATCGGATAAAAAAATATAATCTTCAAGAGATTATTAAATTTACAGGAAATATCCCAAGATATGATGTTTTAAATTACATTTATAATGCTAAAGCCTTACTGTTTCCATCAAGACTAGAAACATTTGGTATACCATTGATAGAAGCTGTAAAATTTAATTCTAACATAATTGTAAGTGATCTACCTTATGCGCACGACGTATTGGATGGTTATGAAAATGTCAAATACTGTAATCCTGATTCTCCAGAGGATTGGTCTGAAGCAATCAAATTTGCTATCAATCTAAAAGAGAATAAATTAAATCAGGGCTTTGAATTAAATTCAGGGTGGAGAGAGTTGAGTTCGATTATTTCAACTCTTTAATTAGGCTAGATATAAAAAGGTGTGGTATGTTTAAAGATAAAGTTTTATTAATAACCGGTGGGACTGGTTCTTTTGGAAATGCTGTATTGCGGCGATTTCTTGACACAGATATTAAAGAAATTCGTGTTTTTTCGCGTGATGAAAAGAAACAAGATGATATGCGAAAAAAATACAACAATGATAAATTGAAATTCTATATTGGTGATGTCAGAGATTATAGAAGTATTTTAAATGCTACACGAGGTGTTGATTATATTTATCATGCAGCTGCATTAAAACAAGTTCCTTCGTGTGAATTCCATCCTATGGAGGCAGTTAAGACCAACGTGTTAGGTACTGAGAATGTGTTGGAGGCTGCAATTTCTAATGGAGTTAAACGAGTAGTTTGTTTGAGTACTGATAAAGCCGTGTACCCCATTAATGCAATGGGGATTTCCAAAGCAATGATGGAAAAAGTAATTGTAGCGAAATCGCGTAATTTGGATAGTTCTAAAACTGTCATTTGTGGAACTCGCTATGGCAACGTTATGGCATCGCGTGGCTCAGTTATTCCTCTGTTTGTGGATTTGATTAAAGCAGGAAAACCGCTAACAGTGACGAACCCTGATATGACAAGGTTTATGATGACGCTTGAAGATGCGGTAGACCTAGTTCTTTATGCATTTGAACATGGTAATAATGGCGATATTTTCGTACAAAAAGCACCAGCAGCTACCATTGAAACTTTAGCAATTGCACTCAAGGAACTATTGGGTGCTAATGAACATCCGGTCAAAATTATAGGTACCAGACACGGCGAAAAATTATATGAGGCGTTATTGAGTCGTGAAGAGATGATCGCAGCAATCGATATGGGAGAATATTACTGTGTTCCGCCAGACTTGCGTGACCTTAACTATAGTAAATATGTTGAGCATGGTGATTGTCGAATTTCAGAAATTGAAGACTATAATTCACACAATACAGTAAGGCTGGATGTTAAAGGAATGAAGGAATTATTGCTTAAACTACCGTTTGTTCGAGCTTTGATAGCTGGTGAAGCTTTTGAATTGGATTCATAATATGAAAATACTAATTACTGGTTCTAAAGGTTTTATTGCTCGTAATTTAATCTATCGCCTGCAGGAAGCAGGCTTTAAAGATTTAATTACGATCGACCGTGAATCACCTTTGCAAGAGTTAGAACAGGGACTCAAAATTGCTGATTTTATTTATCATCTTGCTGGTGTAAATAGGCCAAAGGAAGAACATGAGTTTCAGGAGGGAAATACTGATCTTACAAAATTAATTGTTGACTATCTGCTTTGTAATGCAAAAAAGACTCCTATTATGCTTAGTTCCTCCATTCAGGCTGAATGTGATAACGCGTATGGAAAAAGCAAGGCATCGGCGGAAAAAATCATTCAACATTATGGTCATGTTAGTGGCGCAGAATATTATATCTATCGATTACCAAATGTGTTCGGTAAGTGGTGTCGACCAAATTACAACTCCTTTGTTGCAACTTTTTGTCATAGGATAGCAAACGATCAAGATATTATCATTCATGACCCGACAGCAGAGGTCGAGCTTGTTTATATTGATGATTTTTGTACTGATGCTATCAACTTATTAAATAACAAGTACGCGTCAGGTTTTAAAAATATAAAGCCGACGTATTCAATAACAGTGGGTGAGGTAGCAAATCTAATTTATAAATTTAAAGAAAGTAGACATACTCTTATTACGGAAAATGTTGGTCAGGGTTTTTCACGAGCGTTATATTCAACTTGGCTTAGTTACTTGCAACCAGAGCAGTTCGTGTATGCAGTGCCTTCCTATAGTGATGAAAGAGGAGTGTTCTGCGAGGTCTTAAAAACCCATTCCTCTGGACAATTTTCATTTTTTACCGCACTTCCAGGAGTAACGCGTGGAGGGCACTATCATCATACAAAGAATGAAAAATTTATCGTTATTCGTGGAACAGCATGTTTTAGGTTTAAAAATGTTTTAACAGGAGAACGATATGAGATTAATGTTGCGTCAGATGAATATAAAATTGTAGAAACTGTGCCAGGTTGGTCCCATGATATTACTAATACAGGTCATGATGAATTAATCGTAATGTTGTGGGCGAATGAAATATTTAATCGTGATCAACCTGATACTATAGCGAGCGTTTTATCATGAAAAAATTGAAAGTCATGTCGGTTGTTGGGACTCGTCCAGAAATTATTCGACTTTCGCGTGTCCTTGCAAAATTAGATGAATATTGTGACCACCTTATTGTTCATACTGGACAAAACTACGATTATGAATTGAATGAAGTTTTTTTCAAAGATTTGGGTGTTCGCAAACCTGATTATTTTCTTAATGCCGCAGGTAAAAATGCAGCAGAGACTATTGGACAAGTTATTATTAAAGTTGATGAGGTCCTTGAACAGGAAAAACCAGAAGCCATGTTAGTTCTTGGTGATACTAACTCCTGTATTTCAGCAATACCAGCAAAGCGTCGAAGAATTCCGATCTTCCATATGGAGGCTGGGAATCGTTGTTTTGACCAACGCGTACCGGAAGAAACTAACAGAAAAATAGTTGACCATACCGCTGATATCAATATGACATATAGTGATATCGCGCGTGAATATCTTCTGGCTGAAGGTGTACCAGCCGATAGAATTATTAAAACCGGTAGCCCAATGTTTGAAGTACTCACGCATTATATGCCGCAGATTGATGGTTCCGATGTACTTTCTCGCCTGAATTTAACACCTGGGAATTTCTTTGTGGTAAGTGCCCACAGAGAAGAAAATGTTGATACCCCTAAACAGCTTGCGAAACTGGCGAATATACTTAATACCGTAGCTGAAAAATATGATGTCCCGGTAGTCGTTTCTACTCATCCTCGCACTCGTAACCGCATCAACGAAAACGGTATTCAATTCCATAAAAATATCTTGCTTCTTAAGCCATTAGGATTTCACGATTACAACCATCTGCAAAAAAATGCGCGTGCTGTTTTATCGGATAGTGGGACTATTACAGAAGAGTCCTCCATTATGAACTTCCCTGCACTCAATATACGAGAAGCGCACGAACGCCCGGAAGGCTTCGAAGAAGGGGCAGTAATGATGGTCGGCCTTGAATCTGAGCGCGTTTTACAGGCATTAGAAATTATCGCAACACAGCCTCGTGGAGAAGTACGCTTACTCCGTCAGGTCAGTGACTATAGCATGCCAAATGTTTCAGATAAAGTTGTGCGTATTATCCATTCATACACTGACTACGTTAAACGGGTTGTCTGGAAGCAATACTAATGAAACTTGCATTAATCATTGATGATTATTTGCCCCATAGCACACGTGTTGGGGCTAAAATGTTTCATGAGTTAGGCCTTGAATTGCTGAGCAGAGGCCATGATGTAACTGTAATTACGCCTGACATCACATTACAAGTAATCTATTCTGTTAGTATGATTGATGGTATAAAGGTTTGGCGTTTCAAAAGTGGCCCTTTAAAGGATGTAGGTAAGGCTAAACGTGCCATAAATGAAACTCTTTTATCTTTTCGTGCATGGCGCGCATTTAAGCACCTCATTCAGCATGATACATTTGATGGTATTGTTTATTATTCCCCCTCTATTTTTTGGGGAGACTTGGTTAAAAAAATAAAACAGCGATGCCAGTGCCCAAGCTATCTGGTCCTGAGGGATATGTTTCCACAGTGGGTTATTGATGCAGGTATGTTGAAAGCCGGTTCACCAATTGAAAAATATTTCAGGTATTTTGAAAAAAAATCATATCAGCAGGCTGACCGGATAGGGTTAATGTCTGATAAGAATCTTGAGATATTTCGTCAGGCCAATAAAAATTATCCGTGTGAAGTTTTACGTAATTGGGCCTCAATGACTCCTGTGTCTGCCAGCGATGATTATCATTCACTTCGTCAAAAATACGATCTAAAAGATAAAGTTATTTTTTTCTATGGCGGAAATATTGGGCATGCTCAAGATATGGCAAACTTAATGCGCCTTGCGCGTGATATGATGCGTTATCATGATGCTCATTTCCTGTTTATAGGGCAGGGTGATGAAGTTGACCTGATAAAATCTCTTGCTGTAGAATGGAATTTAACTAATTTCATTCATCTACCTTCAGTGACCCAAGAAGAGTTCAAATTAATTTTATCTGAAGTTGATGTCGGCCTATTCTCCCTTTCATCTCGCCATTCTTCACATAATTTCCCCGGGAAATTACTCGGGTATATGGTTCATTCAATCCCGATTCTTGGGAGTGTGAATGACGGCAATGATTTGATGGATATAATTAACAAGCACAGGGCCGGTTTTATTCATGTTAATGGTGAAGATGATAAACTGTTTGAATCTGCACAATTGCTTCTTAGTGATTCAGTTTTAAGAAAACAGTTAGGTCAGAACGCTAATGTGTTGTTAAAGTCTCAATTTTCGGTTGAATCGGCGGCACATACTATCGAAGTCCGACTGGAGGCAGGAGAATGCATTTAGTTGATGACAATATTCTGGATGAACTTTTTCGCACTGCAGTAAATTCTGAACGTTTGCGCGCTCATTATTTATTGCACGCATCTCATCAGGAGAAAGTTCAACGTTTACTTATTGCATTTGTACGCGACAGCTATGTTGAACCCCATTGGCATGAGTTACCGCATCAGTGGGAAATGTTTGTCGTCATGCAAGGGCAATTAGAAGTTTGTTTGTATGAGCAAAATGGTGAGATCCAAAAAAAGTTTGTTGTTGGAGACGGTACGGGAATAAGCGTCGTGGAATTTTCCCCAGGAGATATACATAGTGTCAAATGCCTGTCACCAAAAGCCCTTATGTTAGAGATAAAGGAGGGGCCATTTGACCCACTGAAAGCTAAGGTTTTTTCTAAGTGGTTATAGGGCGATACATCACCGTTTATTCTTCTATCTTATTCTATACATGCTGGGTTACCATCTTAGCTTCTTCAAGCCGCACACCCGCAGCGAACACCCCTGACAGGAGTAAACAATGTCAAAGCAACAGATCGGCGTCGTCGGTATGGCAGTGATGGGGCGCAACCTTGCGCTCAACATCGAAAGCCGTGGTTATACCGTCTCTATTTTCAACCGTTCCCGTGAGAAGACGGAAGAAGTGATTGCCGAAAATCCAGGCAAGAAATTGGTTCCTTACTTTACGGTAAAAGAGTTTGTTGAATCTCTGGAAACGCCTCGTCGCATCCTGTTAATGGTGAAAGCAGGTGCAGGCACGGATGCTGCTATTGATTCCCTCAAACCATATCTCGATAAAGGCGACGTCATCATTGATGGTGGTAACACCTTCTTCCAGGACACCATTCGTCGTAATCGTGAGCTTTCTGCAGAAGGCTTTAACTTCATTGGTACCGGTGTTTCCGGCGGTGAAGAAGGTGCGCTGAAAGGTCCTTCCATTATGCCTGGTGGGCAGAAAGAAGCCTATGAACTGGTTGCACCGATCCTGACCAAAATCGCCGCAGTGGCTGAAGACGGCGAACCGTGCGTTACCTATATTGGTGCCGATGGCGCGGGTCACTATGTGAAGATGGTTCACAACGGTATTGAATACGGCGATATGCAGCTGATTGCTGAAGCCTATTCCCTGCTTAAAGGTGGTCTGAACCTCACCAACGAAGAACTGGCGCAGACCTTTACCGAATGGAATAACGGTGAACTGAGCAGCTACCTGATCGACATCACCAAAGATATCTTCACCAAAAAAGATGAAGACGGTAACTACCTGGTTGATGTGATTCTGGATGAAGCAGCAAACAAAGGTACGGGCAAATGGACCAGCCAGAGTGCGCTGGATCTCGGCGAACCGCTGTCGCTGATTACCGAGTCTGTGTTTGCACGTTATATCTCTTCTCTGAAAGATCAGCGTGTTGCCGCGTCTAAAGTACTGACTGGTCCGCAAGCGCAGCCAGCTGGCGACAAGGCTGAGTTCATCGAAAAAGTTCGCCGTGCGCTGTATCTGGGCAAAATCGTTTCTTACGCTCAGGGCTTTTCTCAGCTGCGTGCTGCGTCTGAAGAGTACAACTGGGATCTGAACTACGGCGAAATCGCGAAGATTTTCCGTGCTGGCTGCATCATCCGTGCGCAGTTCCTGCAGAAAATCACCGATGCTTATGCCGAAAATCCGCAGATCGCTAACCTGCTGCTGGCTCCGTACTTCAAGCAAATTGCCGATGACTACCAGCAGGCGCTGCGTGATGTCGTTGCTTATGCAGTACAGAACGGTATCCCGGTTCCGACCTTCGCCGCTGCGGTTGCCTATTACGATAGCTACCGTGCCGCTGTTCTGCCTGCGAACCTGATCCAGGCACAGCGTGACTATTTCGGTGCACATACTTATAAGCGCATTGATAAAGATGGTGTGTTCCATACTGAATGGCTGGATTAATCTGATTTAACCAACAATAAAATTGAGGCCCGGCGTATATTGCACCGGGCTTTTTTTTGCCAATTATCTTATAGGCTAAATTTCACTGCTTAATATTAACTTAATAAATATCAGCTATTCTTATAAAGAAAATCTGAATTGTTTTTCGTTGCGTTGACCATCGAACAACGTAGCGTTAAAACTTTTAGCTCTTATCAGGATGCTAAAAACATCATGATTCACAGTTAAGTTAATTCTGAGAGCATGAAATGAAAATCACCATTTCCGGTACTGGCTATGTAGGCTTGTCAAACGGGCTTCTAATCGCACAACATCATGAGGTTGTGGCATTAGATATTTTACCGTCACGCGTTGCTATGCTGAATGATCGGATATCTCCTATTGTTGATAAGGAAATTCAGCAGTTTTTGCAATCAGATAAAATACACTTTAATGCCACATTAGATAAAAATGAAGCCTACCGGTATGCTGATTATGTCATCATCGCCACTCCAACCGACTATGATCCTAAAACTAATTATTTCAATACATCCAGTGTAGAATCAGTAATTAAAGACGTAGTTGAGATAAATCCTTATGCGGTTATGGTGATCAAATCAACGGTTCCCGTTGGTTTTACCGCAGCAATGCATAAGAAATATCGTACTGAAAATATTATTTTCTCTCCGGAATTTCTCCGTGAAGGTAAAGCCCTTTACGATAATCTCCATCCTTCACGTATTGTCATTGGTGAGCGTTCAGAACGCGCAGAACGTTTCGCTGCGTTATTACAGGAAGGCGCGATTAAGCAAAATATCCCAACCCTGTTTACCGACTCCACTGAAGCAGAAGCGATTAAACTTTTCGCTAATACCTATCTGGCGATGCGCGTAGCATACTTTAATGAACTGGATAGCTATGCAGAAAGTTTAGGTCTGAATACTCGCCAGATTATCGAAGGCGTTTGTCTCGATCCGCGTATTGGCAACCATTACAACAACCCGTCGTTTGGCTATGGTGGTTATTGTCTGCCGAAAGATACCAAGCAGTTACTGGCGAACTACCAGTCTGTGCCGAATAACCTGATTTCGGCAATTGTCGATGCAAACCGCACGCGTAAAGACTTTATTGCCGATGCCATTTTGTCACGCAAACCGCAAGTGGTGGGTATTTATCGTCTGATTATGAAGAGCGGGTCAGATAACTTCCGCGCGTCTTCCATTCAGGGGATTATGAAACGTATTAAGGCGAAAGGCGTTGAAGTGATCATCTACGAACCGGTGATGAAAGAAGATTCATTCTTCAACTCTCGCCTGGAACGTGATCTCGCTACCTTCAAACAACAAGCCGACGTCATTATCTCCAACCGTATGGCAGAAGAGCTTAAGGATGTGGCAGACAAAGTCTACACCCGCGATCTTTTTGGCAGCGACTAACATCATGTTATCAGGGCGATTTTCGCCCTGATTCTCTTATGTTCCCTTTGTAATAATTCATTATTTTTATCATTTATCCTATAGCATTCATGGCGATTATCGCTAAACTATGGCGACTTAAAATTATTTCGTCCGTTAGGGTAATGATGAGAGTAGAAAATAATAATGTTTCTGGGCAAAACCATGACCCGGAACAGATTGATTTGATTGATTTACTGGTGCAGTTGTGGCGTGGCAAGATGACAATTATCATCTCTGTCATTGTGGCTATTGCCCTGGCTATAGGGTATCTGGCCGTTGCCAAAGAAAAGTGGACTTCCACAGCTATCGTTACTCAACCTGATGTGGGGCAAATCGCTGGTTATAACAATGCCATAAATGTGATTTATGGTTCGGCAGCGCCGAAAGTGTCTGAGATCCAGTCGATGTTAATTGGTCGTTTCAGCACGACATTTTCTGCATTAGCAGAAACGCTGGATAATCAGGAAGAACCTGAAAAACTGACCATTGAGCCTACCGTTAAAAATCAGTCATTACCTTTAGCGGTTTCTTATGTGGGTGAAACACCTGAAGGTGCGCAGAAACAGCTGGCGAAGTATATCCAGCAAGTTGACGACCAGGTAAATGAAGAACTGGAACAAGACCTGAAAGACAACATCGCGCTGCAAATGAAAAACTTGCAGGATTCTCTGAAGACCCAGGAAGTGGTTGCGCAGGAGCAGAAAGATCTGCGTATCCGTCAGATTCAGGAAGCGTTGCAGTATGCGAATCAGGCGCAGGTGACAAAGCCGCAGATTCAGCAGACACAGGACGTAACCCAGGATACTATGTTCCTTTTGGGGAGCGAAGCGCTGGAGTCGATGATTAAGCACGAGGCGACTCGTCCGTTGGTGTTCTCATCAAACTACTATCAGACTCGTCAAAACCTGCTGGATATCGACAATCTTGACGTTGATAAACTTGATATTCATGCTTACCGCTATGTAATGAAACCGACGTTACCTATTCGTCGCGATAGCCCGAAAAAGGCAATCACCTTGATTCTGGCAGTGCTGCTGGGCGGTATGGTGGGCGCGGGGATTGTGTTGGGGCGTAACGCACTGCGTAATTACAACGCGAAGTAATCTTTTTGGTTTTAAAGAAAACGGGCAGGGTGGTGACACCTTGCCCGTTTTTTTGCCGGATGCGACAACAACATCGCATCCGCTTACCCCGCCACTCACTGATGCCGTTTACGCAGGTTCTCAATTACCGTCGTTAAATCCAGATCCTGATCCTGCAACAACACCAGCAGGTGATACATCAAGTCAGATGCCTCGTTGGTCAGCTCAAAGCGGTCATGTACCGTTGCTGCCAGTGCGGTTTCCACGCCTTCTTCGCCCACTTTCTGCGCAATGCGTTTGGTGCCGCTGGCATACAGTTTGGCGGTGTAGGAGGTTTCCGGGTCGGCAGATTTACGTTCGGCGAGCAGTTGTTCCAGTTGATGCAGGAACAGCCACTGGTGAGCGGTGTCGCCGAAGCAGCTGCTGGTGCCTTTGTGGCAGGTTGGCCCGATGGGATTCGCCAGCACCAGTAATGTGTCGTTGTCGCAGTCCGGCGCAATGCTCACCACATTGAGAAAATTGCCCGAGGTTTCGCCTTTGGTCCACAGTCGCTGTTTAGTGCGCGAGAAGAAGGTGACTTTACCGCTTTCGATGGTTTTGTCTAAGGCTTCCGGGTTCATGTAGCCCAGCATTAACACTTCGCCAGATACCGCGTGTTGCACAATCACCGGCATCAGTCCGTCGGTTTTTTCCCAGTCCAGTTCGCGACGTTGTTGTTCTGTTAACATATCCTGATCTCCACGCCCTGTGTTGCCAGGTACGCTTTTAATTCGCCAATATTGATTATTTGTTTGTGGAATACGGAAGCTGCCAGCGCACCGTCAACGTCGGCATCGCGGAAGGCTTCTAGGAAGTGTTCCATGGTGCCCGCGCCACCGGAGGCAATCAGCGGGACGTGGCAAACTTCACGCACTTTTTTCAGCTGTTCGAGGTCGTAACCGTTACGCACGCCGTCCTGATTCATCATGTTGAGGACGATTTCTCCGGCACCGCGTTTTTGCACTTCCTGCACCCAGTCGAGTGTTTCCCACTGAGTGACGCGGGTGCGGCTTTCATCGCCGGTATATTGATTCACATGATATTTACCGGTTTCGGCGTCGTACCAGGTATCAATGCCGACCACAATACACTGCACGCCAAAGCGATCCGCCAGGCGAGTAATTAACGTCGGGTCTGCCAGTGCAGGGGAGTTAATGGAGATTTTATCCGCGCCAAAGGAAAGAATTTTCGCGGCATCTTCCAGAGACTTAATCCCACCCGCCACACAAAACGGAATGTCGATTACTTCCGCCACGCGAGATACCCAGCTTTTATCTACCACACGGCCATCGCTGGAAGCGGTGATATCGTAGAACACCAGTTCGTCTGCACCTTCTTCGGCGTAACGTTTTGCCAGCGGCACGATATCGCCAATGATTTCATGGTTGCGAAACTGTACGCCTTTCACCACCTGACCATCACGAACGTCGAGACATGGAATTATGCGTTTTGCCAGCATGCGATAGCCTCCTTCACGGTGAATTTACCTTCCAGTAATGCCCGACCAACTATTACGCCGCGCACGCCAGTACCTCGCAGGGCAGCAACATCGTTAATGTCGCCAATGCCGCCGGAGGACTGAAATGCCACCTGCGGGTATCTGGCGCACACTTCTTCATATAAAGAGACGTTAGAACCTGCCAGCGTGCCGTCGCGCGAGATATCGGTACATAGCACATGTTTCAGGCCGACGGGAAGATAGGTTTCCACCAGTTGTTCCAGTGAAACGCCCGAGTTCTCTTGCCAGCCGCTCACCGCCACCTGCTTGTTACCTTGCTCGTCAATACGGACATCCAGCGCCAGCACTAAGGCATCGGCACCGAAACGTTCAAACCAGCCTTTCACCATTTCTGGTGATTTCACCGCGGTGGAGCCAACCACCACGCGCGCAACGCCCGCTTCCAGTAACGCCGCCACGTCTTCTTCACTACGCACACCGCCGCCAACCTGCACCGGGACGTTAACGCCCGCGACCAGGCTTTTAATCAGCGGGATTTGACGCTTAGCCGGATCTTTTGCCCCGGTCAGATCCACCAGGTGCAACACTTCGGCACCTTGCGCAGCGTAATCCTGTAAGCGTGGCAGTGGGTCGTTACCGTAATCGCGTTGTTTGCCGTAATCGCCCTGATGGAGACGCACCACGGTGCCGTCGATTAAATCTAATGCCGGAATAATCATCACATCTCCAGGAAGTTTTTCAGCATCTTAGCGCCAGCGGCACCAGAACGCTCCGGGTGGAACTGCACGCCGTAGAAGTTATCTTTTTGTACCGCCGCGGTGAACGGTTCGCCGTAATTACACTGGGCGATGGTCCACGGATTGACTGGCATTGCGTAGCTGTGAACAAAGTAAAAGTACGCGCCGTCTTCAATCCCCTGAAACAGGCGGTTGCCTGCCTGCGGATAAACGCGGTTCCAGCCCATATGCGGCAGTGGCAGACCAAAGTCGGTCATTTTCGGCACGTCTTCGTCGATGATGCCCAGCAAGTCGATGCCGTTGCTCTCTTCGCTGCGCCGCCCCAGAAGTTGCATCCCTAAGCAGATGCCCAGCACCGGTTGGGTACAGGCTTTGATGAGATCAAACAGCTCGCGCTCACGCACCTGATCCATCGCTGCTTGTGCGGTGCCGACGCCGGGTAAAAACAGTTTATCGGCCAGCAACACAACGTCCGGGTCACGGCTGACTTTGGGTTCATAACCGTGGCGCGCAATGGCAGACTTCACCGAGTTCAGGTTGGCGCAGCCAGTATCAAGGATCACCACGTTCATTACAGCACTCCTTTCGATGAGGGCAGGGTGTCGCCTTCCACGCGGATGGCCTGGCGCAGGGTGCGACCAAAGGCTTTAAAGAGACTCTCAACACGGTGGTGATCGTTTTTACCTTTGGTTTTCAGGTGTAGCGTCACGCCCATGGTGTATGAGAGCGAACGGAAGAAGTGCTCGATCATTTCGGTGCTGAGATCGCCCACGCGCTGGTAGGTAAACTCGGCTTTATATTCCAGGTGCGGGCGACCAGAGATATCCAGCGCGCAGCGGGCAAGGCATTCGTCCATCGGCAGTACAAAACCAAAGCGGCAAATACCGCGTTTGTCGCCAAGAGCAATTTTTAATGCTTCGCCCAGCGCCAGGCCGGTATCTTCGACGGTGTGGTGATCGTCGATATAGAGGTCGCCTTTGACATTGATTTCCATGCGGAAACCGCCGTGGGTGGCGATCTGATCCAGCATGTGATCAAAGAAGCCAACGCCGGTGTTAATCTTGCTGCCACCTTCGCGATCCAGCCACACCTGGGCGTCAATCTGCGTCTCTTTGGTGTTGCGCACTACATGGGCGTAACGGTCTCGTTTAGTGAGTTGCTCGCCAATCATTGGCCAGTTCAGGGTTTCGCGGTCGTAGCGTAAACCATTAATGCCCATGTTTTCCGCCAGTTGAATGTCGGTCGCGCGATCGCCAATTACATAACTGTTGGCACGATCCATCGCTTGCTCAGCCAGATAACCCTCCACCAGTTTTACTTTCGGCTTACGGCAGTCGCACTCATCGGCGGGCAGGTGCGGACAAATCAGCACTTCATCAAACTGCACGCCTTGCGAGGTGAAGATCTGCATCATCAGGTTGTGCGGGCCATCAAAATCCGCTTGCGGGAAACTTTGTGTTCCCAGACCATCCTGATTAGTGATCATCACCAGCTTGTAGCCCGCTTTTTGCAGCTTCAGCAATTCCGGGATCACGCCCGGTTCAAAGGCGAGTTTGTCAAAGCGGTCCACCTGAAAATCACTCGGCGGTTCGCTAATCAGGGTTCCATCGCGATCGATAAAAAGATACTTCTGACTCATCAAACTTGCTCCGCACGTAAGGCGTCAATGACGCGCTGGCTTTCTTCACGGGTTCCGACGGTAATTCGCAGGCAGCCGCTTAAAGAGGGTTGTTTATTCTGATCACGTAAGATAATGCCCTGATCCCACAAAGATTTAAACACTGCACTGGAGGCTTTAAAGCGCGCCAGAATGTAGTTGGTTTCAGAGTCGAAAACCTGCTCCACGCAGGGGATCTCTTTCAGTGCGGCAATCAGGTATTCGCGTTCTGTAATAATTTGCGCCACCCGTTCGCGCATGGCGACGATTCCCTGCGGGCTTAACGCCTGTGCGGCAATGTCGGCAACCGGCGTCGAGAGCGGGTAGGGGGCGATCACTTTCATCAGCAGGTTGATGACTTCTTCGTTTGCCAGCGTAAATCCGCAACGAAGCCCCGCCAACGCGAAGGCTTTCGAAAGGGTACGCAAAATCGCCAGGTGCGGATATTCCGCCAGCCAGCCAGCTAACGATGCCTGCGGGCAAAACTCGATATAAGCTTCATCGGCAACCACAATCGCCTTACCGCGGGTTAACTCCAGCAGGGTGCGAAAATCCTGCGGGTTGATCAGTTGCCCGGTGGGGTTGTTGGGGCTGCAAACATAGACCACTTTTACGCCGTCCAGCTTGTCGGAAATGCCCTGTAAGTCCAGTTGCCAGTTGTCCAGCGTCGGCACTGTGCGGCACTCGACGCCAATGGTTTCGGCGCTGACGCTGTACATGCCGTACGTTGGCGGGCAGTAGAGGATGGTGTCTTTACCCGGTTCGCAAAAAGCGCGAATCAGCAGTTCAATACCTTCGTCCGCGCCACGGCTGACCAGCACCTGCTCCGGTTTTACGCCTGCATATTGCGCGTAATTTTCAATCACCGCTTTCGGCTGGCATTCCGGGTAGCGGTTGAGCGTTTGCTGAGTGAGCTGGAACTCCACGGCTGTGGGGTATTCGTTGGCGTTCAGCCAGACGTCGCCGTTACCGCCCAGACGACGCGCTGACTGATACGGCGTCAGGTTGCGGACGTTTTCACGCGCTAAATCGGTAATAGTCACGGTGTTCATGCTTGCTCCTTAAGGGCGTTAACACGCAAAGTAACGGCATTTTTGTGGGCAGTCAGGCGCTCGGCGGCGGCCAGTGTTTCAATGGTCGAAGCCAGCGCGGAGAAACCTTCTTTCGAGAGTTCCTGCACGGTCATGCGCTTCTGGAAATCTGCCAGTCCGAGGCTGGAACAGGTGGCGGTGTAACCGTAAGTCGGCAGAACGTGGTTGGTGCCGGAGGCGTAGTCGCCTGCCGATTCCGGTGACCACTCACCAAGAAATACCGAACCGGCGCTGGTGATGCCATCGACCAGTTCGCGGGCGTTGCGGGTCTGAATGATCAGGTGCTCCGGGCCGTACTGGTTGGAGATCTCCACGCACTGCGCTAAATCTTTAGTCACGATCAGGCGGCTGGCGTTCAGTGCCTGGCGGGCGGTTTCGGCACGCGGCAGTTCTGCCAGTTGGCGTTCGACGGCCTCGGCAACGCGACGCGCCATATCAGCATCGGGCGTCAGTAAAATCACCTGCGAGTCCGGGCCGTGTTCAGCCTGAGAAAGCAAATCAGAAGCCACGAAATCCGGCGTTGCGTCGCTGTCAGCAATCACCAGCACTTCCGACGGGCCTGCGGGCATATCGATCGCCGCACCGTCCAGACGCTGGCTCACCTGGCGTTTTGCTTCGGTGACAAAGGCGTTACCCGGCCCGAAGATTTTGTCCACTTTCGGCACAGATTCCGTACCAAACGCCAGCGCGGCAATGGCCTGTGCGCCGCCGACGTTAAACACGTCCTGCACACCGCACAGCTGCGCCGCATAAAGGATCTCATCGGCAATCGGCGGCGGTGAGCACAGCACCACTTTTTTACAGCCCGCAATACGCGCCGGAGTTGCCAGCATTAATACCGTTGAGAAGAGCGGGGCGGAGCCGCCAGGAATATACAAACCCACTGAAGCCACCGGGCGCGTGACCTGCTGGCAACGCACGCCTGGCTGCGTTTCTACATCTACCGGCGGCAGTTTTTGCGCAGTGTGGAAGGTTTCAATATTCTTTACTGCCACCGCCATCGCCTGTTTTAGCTCGTCGCTCAGGCGTTCGCTGGCGGCGGCGATCTCCTCAGCAGACACCTTCAGCGCGGTAACCGTGGTTTTATCAAACTTCGCGCTGTATTCACGCAGGGCCTCATCGCCACGCGTTTTCACGTTATCGAGAATATCGTTAACGGTGCGGGTAATGCTTTCAGAAGCGGAGATCGCCGGGCGCATTAACAGCTGGCGTTGTTGCTCCGCAGTACAGCTATTCCAGTCAATGATTGTGTTAAAGCTCATAGCGATCACTCCATCATCTTCTCAATCGGCAGGACCAGGATTGAACTGGCACCCAGCGCTTTCAGTTTTTCCATCGTTTCCCAGAACAGGGTTTCGCTACTCACCATGTGCATCGCTACGCGCTGTTGATCACCCGCCAGCGGTAGAATAGTTGGGCGTTCGGCACCTGGCAGCAGGGCGATGACTTCATCCAGGCGTTCGGTCGGTGCGTGCATCATGATGTATTTTGATTCGCGCGCCTGGATAACACCCTGAATACGGGTCAGCAGTTTGTCGATCAGTTGCTGTTTGGATTCTTCCATTTCGCCATCGCGCTGGATCAGGCAGGCTTTCGAGCGGTAGATAACTTCGACTTCGCGCAGGCCGTTAGCTTCCAGCGTGGCACCGGTGGAAACCAGATCGCAAATCGCATCCGCCAGTCCGGCACGCGGCGCAACTTCGACAGAGCCGTTCAGTAAGCAGGATTTAAAAGAGATACCTTTCTGGTCGAGATAACGCTTGAGCAGGTGAGGATAAGAGGTGGCGATACGTTTACCATTTAAGGAGAGCGGACCGTCCCAGGCTTCATCAACCGGCGTTGCCAGCGAAAGGCGGCAGCCGCCGAAATCCAGACGACGCAAGGTAAAGTAGCGCGGATCTTCACCCTGGGCGCGGCGGTTAAGCAGCTCTTCTTCCAGCACGTTTTCGCCGATAATCCCAAGGTCTACCACGCCGTCCATTACCAGACCGGGAATGTCATCGTCACGCACGCGCAGAATATCAATCGGCATGTTTTCTGCCATCGCGATCAGGCGCTGGGTGTGAAGATTGATTTTAATGCCACAGCGCGCCAGTAATTCGCGTGAGTCATCACTTAAACGGCCGGATTTCTGCATAGCTATGCGTAAACGAGTGTTGTCTGTCATTTTCTTATTCCTCTTTAAACCTGTCTGAACCGTTATCAACCGCGCAATAAAAAAGCCCCCGGAAGGTGATCTTCCGGGGGCTTTCTCATGCGTTCATGCACCACTGGAAGATCTGAATGTCTTCCAGCACACATCGCCTGAAAGACTAGTCAGGATGATGGTGATGATGGTGGTGTTTAAATTGAACGCGTGTCATAAAAGTCTCTGTGAATGTTTATTCAACTGATGTCTTTTAACCTAAACCACTTTCACGTTAGAAAGCAAGGGCTTTTTTATATATTTTATGGCGATGGATTTGTTTAATGAATGAGCGGGAAAAGGAGGGGGCTAAGAGGACTGTCCTCTAACTTGACAGCACCAAAAAGAGCAAAGTCTGATTTTTCGTCTCGCTGGCAATGTCTTGATCTACAAACTAATTAATAAATAGTGAATTAACACCCATCATTGTACAATGAACTGTACAAAAGAGGAGATTTACATGCGTACAATTAGCTACAGCGAAGCGCGTCAGAATTTGTCGGCAACAATGATGAAAGCCGTTGAAGATCATGCCCCGATCCTCATTACTCGTCAGAATGGAGAGGCTTGTGTTCTGATGTCACTCGAAGAATACAACTCGCTGGAAGAGACGGCTTATCTACTGCGTTCCCCCGCTAACGCCCGGAGATTGATGGACTCAATCGATAGCCTGAAATCAGGCAAAGGAACGGAAAAGGACATTATTGAGTGAAACTAATCTGGTCTGAGGAATCATGGGATGATTATCTGTACTGGCAGGAAACAGATAAGCGAATTGTTAAAAAGATCAATGAACTTATCAAAGATACCCGCAGAACACCATTTGAAGGTAAGGGGAAACCAGAACCCCTGAAACATAATTTGTCAGGTTTCTGGTCCCGACGCATTACAGAGGAGCACCGTCTGGTATACGCGGTTACTGATGATTCACTGCTCATTGCAGCATGTCGTTATCATTATTGAACAGATTCATTCATAGAATGAATTGTCAGTTTTGATACGCTAGCGTAGCCTTATAGATCTAAGGTGTATCAGGAGATAACGGATGAAAAAGGTCGCAATTGTCGGGTTAGGGTGGTTAGGCATGCCGCTGGCGATGTCACTTTCAGCGCGAGGCTGGCAAGTCACCGGGAGTAAAACCACACAAGATGGTGTCGAAGCGGCCCGAATGAGTGGCATTGATAGCTATCTGCTTCGCATGGAGCCTGAGTTAGTTTGCGATTCTGACGATCTGGATGCCCTGATGGATGCCGATGCGCTGGTCATTACGCTTCCGGCACGTCGTAGCGGCCCCGGCGATGAGTTCTATTTACAAGCGGTACAAGAGTTAGTGGATAGCGCGCTGGCCCATCGTATTCCCCGCATTATTTTTACCAGCTCGACATCTGTCTATGGCGACGCGCAAGGCACGGTGAAAGAAACCACCCCGCGTAATCCGGTGACCAACAGTGGACGAGTATTAGAAGAACTCGAAGACTGGCTGCACAATTTACCCGGTACTTCGGTCGATATTCTGCGTCTTGCGGGCCTGGTCGGACCGGGACGTCATCCCGGACGCTTCTTTGCCGGAAAAACCGCCCCTGATGGTGAACATGGTGTTAATTTAGTCCATTTAGAAGATGTTATTGGCGCTATCACTCTGTTGTTACAGGCACCTAAAGGCGGACACATCTATAATATATGTGCGCCAGCTCACCCTGCGCGTAATGTTTTCTATCCGCAGATGGCCCGTTTATTGGGGCTGGAACCTCCGCAGTTCAGAAATAGTCTGGACAGCGGCAAAGGTAAGATTATTGATGGCAGTCGGATTTGTAATGAACTGGGATTTGAATACCAGTATCCCGATCCGCTGGTAATGCCGCTGGAGTAAACGATCACGCCAGCAGGACGCCGCATACACTGCAAGGGGGCGTGTATGAAACCACTGCTGGATGTGTTGATGATCCTCGATGCCTTAGAAAAAGAAGGCAGTTTTGCGGCGGCGTCGGCTAAACTCTACAAGACGCCGTCCGCTCTGAGTTATACCGTTCACAAGCTGGAAAGCGACCTTAATATTCAATTGCTTGATCGTAGCGGTCACCGCGCTAAATTCACCCGCACCGGAAAAATGTTATTAGAGAAAGGGCGGGAAGTTCTGCATACCGTGCGAGAACTGGAAAAGCAGGCGATCAAACTGCATGAAGGCTGGGAAAACGAGCTGGTGATTGGCGTGGACGACACCTTCCCTTTTTCTCTGCTTGCGCCACTCATTGAGGCTTTTTATCAACATCATAGCGTGACGCGCCTGAAGTTTATCAATGGTGTACTCGGTGGTTCATGGGATGCCCTGACTCAGGGGCGAGCGGATATTATTGTTGGCGCGATGCATGAGCCACCATCTTCCAGTGAGTTTGGTTTCTCTCGGTTGGGCGATCTGGAACAAGTCTTTGCGGTCGCGCCTCATCATCCGTTAGCCCTGGAAGAAGAACCGTTAAACCGTCGTATCATTAAACGATATCGGGCGATTGTGGTGGGGGACACTGCACAGGCCGGCGCTTCTACGGCCTCACAACTTCTCGACGAACAAGAAGCTATTACCGTTTTCGATTTTAAAACCAAGCTGGAGCTGCAAATTAGCGGCCTCGGCTGCGGCTATTTACCCCGTTATCTGGCGCAACGTTTTCTCGATAGTGGTGCGTTAATCGAGAAGAAAGTGGTCGCCCAAACCCTCTTTGAACCCGTCTGGATTGGCTGGAATGAACAGACCGCGGGGCTTGCCAGTGGTTGGTGGCGGGACGAAATTTTAGCAAATAGTGCGATCGCCGGTGTTTATGCAAAATCTGATGACGGAAAATCAGCCATTTAAAGAAAAATTATTATGACAAGCCTCTCATTCTCTTGTCATTTCCCCCCCATTTAGGCACAATGCGCCGCTGTCAAAAAATGACTAAAAACCGACGTTTAATTAGCGTCGGTTATTTTTTGCTTCAAACCAATCATTCATACCAAGAGGCCGGGCTTCGTACCGGATAGATATTTACTAAAAATCGACAGTTGTTGTCGCTGAGGAATCCAAAAAAATGGGGCAATTTTTTGCTTACGCGACGGTTATCACCGTAAAGGAGAATGACCATGTCGCATAACGTTACTCCAAACACCTCTCGCGTGGAATTGCGTAAAACGCTTACGTTAGTTCCGGTTGTAATGATGGGTCTTGCCTATATGCAGCCGATGACGCTGTTTGATACATTTGGTATCGTTTCAGGCCTCACGGATGGTCATGTGCCGACAGCCTATGCGTTCGCATTGATTGCGATCCTGTTTACGGCTCTGAGCTACGGGAAGCTGGTTCGCCGCTATCCTTCTGCTGGCTCTGCATACACTTACGCCCAGAAATCCATTAGCCCGACTGTCGGCTTTATGGTGGGTTGGTCTTCTCTGCTCGACTATCTGTTCGCGCCGATGATCAACATTCTGCTGGCGAAAATCTATTTTGAAGCTCTAGTGCCTTCCATCCCATCGTGGATGTTTGTGGTGGCGCTGGTGGCCTTCATGACCGCCTTTAACCTGCGTAGTCTGAAATCCGTAGCGAACTTCAACACTGTAATCGTCGTGTTGCAGGTAGTGCTGATCGCGGTGATTCTGGGCATGGTTGTTTATGGCGTATTTGAAGGTGAAGGCGCTGGTACGCTGGCGAGCACTCGTCCGTTCTGGTCTGGCGATGCGCATGTTATCCCGATGATTACCGGGGCGACAATCCTGTGCTTCTCCTTTACCGGCTTTGACGGCATCAGCAACCTGTCGGAAGAAACCAAAGATGCAGAGCGCGTGATCCCGCGTGCGATTTTCCTGACCGCGCTGATTGGCGGCATGATCTTCATCTTTGCAACTTACTTCCTGCAGCTGTACTTCCCGGATATCTCTCGCTTTAAAGATCCGGATGCGTCACAGCCTGAAATCATGCTGTACGTTGCGGGTAAAGCGTTCCAGGTTGGCGCGCTGATCTTCTCCACCATTACCGTACTGGCGTCCGGTATGGCGGCGCATGCAGGCGTAGCGCGTCTGATGTACGTAATGGGTCGTGACGGCGTATTCCCGAAAAGCTTCTTCGGTTATGTACACCCGAAATGGCGTACTCCGGCGATGAACATCATCCTGGTTGGCGCGATTGCCCTGCTGGCAATCAACTTCGACCTGGTAATGGCTACAGCGCTGATTAACTTTGGTGCGTTGGTGGCGTTCACCTTCGTTAACCTGTCGGTCATCTCGCAGTTCTGGATCCGTGAGAAGCGTAATAAGACGCTGAAAGATCACTTCCAGTATCTGTTCCTGCCGATGTGTGGTGCGCTGACCGTTGGTGCGCTGTGGGTTAACCTGGAAGAAAGCTCAATGGTTCTGGGTCTGATCTGGGCGGCTATCGGTCTGATTTACCTGGCTTGCGTCACCAAGAGTTTCCGTAACCCGGTTCCGCAGTACGAAGACGTAGCGTAATCATCTTTTGTAATAATAAACCGGAGTCGAATGAATATTTGGCTCCGGTTTTTTTATCGACATCCTCATTAATAACCATTTGTTCTAATTTAGAGAATTTGGTTATTGGTCTGCATTCCACCAGTCATGAATAATTTCCCTATTAACATTCAACTGGTTAATTAATTTATGTTTTCAATGATATTAAGCGGGCTAATTTGTGGTGCTCTGCTGGGATTTGTCATGCAGCGTGGGCGTTTTTGCCTGACAGGTGGTTTTCGCGATATGTATCTCGCGAAAAATAATCGCATGTTTTACGCCTTGCTGATTGCAATTTCGGTACAAAGTGTGGGGGTTTTTGCGTTAATTCAGGCGGGCCTACTGACTTACGAAGCCGGGGCGTTCCCGTGGCTTGGTACTGTTATAGGTGGGTATATCTTTGGGCTGGGAATTGTTCTGGCGGGTGGATGTGCCACCGGGACCTGGTATCGCGCGGGTGAGGGATTGATCGGCAGTTGGATCGCGCTTTTCACTTATATGGTGATGAGTGCGGTGATGCGTTCTCCACATGCCAGTGGTTTAAATCAAACCTTGCAGCACTACAGTACTGAACATAACTCTATTGCTGAGACTTTTCATTTGTCTGTGTGGCCGTTGGTTGCCGTTTTGCTGGTGATAACGCTCTGGGTGGTGATGAAAGAGTTGAAGAAGCCAAAACTCAAAGTCGCGACCTTACCGCCGCGCCGAACCGGGATCGCTCATATTCTGTTTGAAAAACGCTGGCATCCCTTTGTCACTGCTGTACTCATCGGTTTGATTGCGCTTTTAGCCTGGCCCCTGAGTGAAGCAACCGGACGCATGTTTGGGTTAGGAATCACTTCCCCAACGGCCAATATTCTGCAATTTCTGGTCGCGGGTGACGTGAAATACATTAACTGGGGCGTTTTCCTGGTGTTAGGGATCTTCGTGGGGTCATTTATTGCAGCCAAAGCGAGCCGTGAGTTCCGCGTTCGCGCAGCTGATGCACAAACAACAGTACGTAGCGGGTTAGGTGGTGTACTGATGGGCTTCGGTGCCAGTATTGCAGGTGGTTGCTCTATCGGTAATGGACTGGTTATGACTGCAATGATGACCTGGCAGGGCTGGATTGGCCTTGTATTTATGATTCTCGGAGTCTGGACTGCGTCCTGGCTTGTGTATGTTCGACCGCAGCGTAAGGCGCGACTGGCAACTGCTGCGGCAAATTAAGTAAGGTGTAAAGATGGCGATTAAAAAGCTGGATGTGGTGACGCAGGTCTGTCCGTTTCCACTCATAGAAGCAAAAGCAGCACTGGCAGGAATGGCCAGCGGCGATGAGTTGGTAATTGAGTTTGATTGCACCCAGGCAACTGAAGCAATCCCACAATGGGCGGCAGAAGAAGGACATGCCATCACCGATTATCAGCAGATTGGCGATGCTGCGTGGAGCATCACCGTTCAAAAAGCCTGACCCAACATTGTCCTCCGCCGTATCAGCGGCGGAGGCTTCAAACTAGACGATCTCTTCCGCGTACTGCCAAAGCGCTTTTAACAGCGCCACTTTTTCTTTATCGTCGGCATACTGCTGCGCCAGCATCTGAATCTCTTCTGCATAGCCTTGTAAAAACTCGGGTGTGAATACCTGGCGGCGGTGCTCCAGCCAACGTTGCTGCTCGGCATAATCCAGCGTCCCCGGGAAGTTGCGCGCCCGATAATTGAACAACAGCTTTTCAATCCGTTTATCAACAAAAGTGATATCCAGTGCCGGTAAATTACGCGGCTCGGTTTCCAGCACAATTTTCATTGCTGCACGATCGGCGTCACTGAAAAAGCCGTTATAAAGCTGTGCATCCACGTTATCTGAAGGCGTAAACGGTTCGGCTTCCGCGAATATCGCCACCACTTTTTCACGCACTTGCGGATTTTCACGCAGAATTTTTAGGTTATCGAGGCAATGCTGACGATTAATTCCCAGTCGGTCGGCATCTTCCGGGCGTAGCGTATTCGCCTGGGCCAGCACCGGACATTTATTGATATGCACCAGCTTAACCGGAATGGCGGCGTTATCGCCAAGATCGGTTTTTGCGGTATATAAACGCTCGCGCAATGTGTCGCTATCCAGTTCCAGTAATGGCGAAATGTCTCCTGCCAAATCCACCATAATTACGGCATTGCGATTTTCAGGATGCCACGCCAGCGGTGCCACCCAGCTGGTATTGCCGCGCCATGCCCCAAACATTCCGGAAACGTGCACCAGGGGTTTCATCTGCGGAACATCAATCAACGCCATCAGTTTGTGTTTATTACGATGGGTAAAGAGATATTCAAACAGGCGTGGCTGACGCGTTTTTACCAGTTTCGCCATCGCAATAGTGGCGTACACATCAGCCATCGCATCGTGGGCGTTGCTATGTTCAATACCATTCGCTTTGGTTAAATGCTCAAGGCGAAAGCTCGGTAGACCGTCATCATTTTCAGGCCAGTTTATTCCTTCCGGGCGCAGGGCATAACAGGCACGCATAACATCCAACAAATCCCAGCGCGAGTTATCATGCTGCCAGCTCCAGGCGTAAGGATCGTAGAAATTACGATAAAAAACGTTGCGTGTGACTTCGTCGTCGAAACGCACATTGTTGTAGCCCAGAATACAGGTCTTCGGTACGGTAAAAAGCGAGTGAATACGGGCGGCAAACGCGGCTTCGTTTTCTCCTTTCGCCCGTGCTTCCTGCGGGGTAATACCGGTAATTAATACTGCTCCAGGCTGGGGTAAATAGTCATCCGCGGGCTTGCAGTAAAAGACTTCGGGTTCGCCGATGACATTGAATTCGCTATCGGTGCGAATGGCTGCGAACTGTGCAGGGCGATCTAACGCGGGGTGCGTGCCAAAGGTTTCGTAATCGTGAAACAAAAAGGTAGATTGTTGCTTACCGTCATTCATCATTAGGTTAAATCCGTTATTTCTGCTGTCTGCCAGAGTATCAAATATCACCGTGCTAATCAGCTTTAGCGCCACAATTTGGCAGCGAGTGGCAACAGATCATGTCAGATAAAAATGAGAGGGTAGTCACATTTTCTTGCACTTTATTCCAGCCAGTTCATAAGTATTTCCGTAAAAAGAACAGCTATTTGAAACTCCTGAGGGTTTGCTGTTGAAACGCCGTCTTATTATTGCTGCTTCTTTGTTCGTTTTTAACTTATCGTCTGGTTTTGCGGCGGAAAACATTCCTTTTTCACCTCAGCCTCCAGAGATTCATGCCGGGTCCTGGGTATTGATGGATTACACCACCGGTCAGATCCTCACCGCGGGTAATGAGCATCAACAGCGCAATCCCGCCAGCCTGACAAAGCTGATGACGGGTTATGTCGTGGATCGCGCTATCGATAGTCATCGCATTACGCCAGACGATATTGTCACCGTGGGGCGCGATGCGTGGGCGAAAGATAATCCGGTGTTTGTCGGTTCTTCACTGATGTTTTTGAAAGAGGGCGATCGCGTATCGGTACGTGATTTAAGCCGTGGTTTAATTGTGGATTCCGGAAATGACGCTTGTGTTGCTCTGGCTGACTATATTGCCGGTGGGCAACGGCAGTTTGTTGAAATGATGAACAACTATGCCGAGAAGCTGCATCTCAAGGATACGCATTTTGAAACAGTGCATGGTCTGGATGCACCTGGCCAGCATAGCTCGGCTTATGATTTAGCTGTGCTTTCTCGCGCTATCATCCACGGCGAGCCCGAGTTTTATCATATGTACAGTGAGAAAAGTCTCACCTGGAACGGTATCACCCAGCAAAACCGTAACGGGTTGTTGTGGGATAAAACCATGAATGTTGACGGCCTGAAAACGGGTCATACTTCTGGTGCCGGTTTTAACCTCATTGCTTCGGCTGTAGATGGGCAGCGTCGTCTCATTGCAGTGGTAATGGGGGCTGACAGTGCAAAAGGTCGTGAGGAAGAGGCAAGAAAATTACTGCGTTGGGGGCAACAAAACTTTACTACGGTGCAAATTTTGCACCGTGGGAAAAAGGTCGGTACGGAACGCATCTGGTATGGCGATAAAGAAAATATCGCCCTGGGAACAGAACAAGAGTTCTGGATGGTACTACCGAAAGCCGAAATTCCACATATCAAAGCCAAATATACCCTTGATGGTAAAGAACTCACCGCGCCAATTAGCGCCCATCAGCGGGTAGGGGAAATTGAACTTTACGACCGTGATAAACAGGTGGCGCACTGGCCGCTGGTTACCCTGGAATCTGTTGGGGAAGGCAGCATGTTTTCTCGCCTGAGTGATTATTTCCACCATAAGGCCTGACCTTTCTTTTGCAGCAGACTGGCAGGAGTGCGAGTCTGCTCGCATAATCAACACTCATTCCTTGTGGTTTTAATATTGCAACTATACTGTATATAAAAACAGTGTTAATGGAGGCGTCATGAACTACGAGATTAAGCAGGAAGAGAAACGTACCGTTGCAGGTTTCCATCTCGTTGGCCCGTGGGAACAGACGGTAAAGAAAGGCTTTGAGCAGTTGATGATGTGGGTAGATAGCAAAAATATTGTGCCGAAGGAGTGGGTTGCTGTCTATTACGACAATCCAGATGAAACACCCGCCGAAAAATTACGCTGCGACACCGTCGTGACGGTGCCGGGTTACTTTACGCTTCCCGAAAACAGTGAGGGCGTCATTCTGACAGAAATTACAGGTGGTCAGTATGCGGTGGCGGTAGCTCGTGTAGTCGGTGATGATTTTGCTAAACCCTGGTATCAGTTCTTTAATAGTCTCTTGCAGGACAGTGCTTATGAAATGTTACCCAAGCCCTGCTTCGAGGTTTATTTGAACAATGGCGCGGAAGATGGGTACTGGGATATCGAAATGTATGTTGCGGTGCAGCCAAAACATCACTAATTCATCTCAGGGCGGTGTGTTAACGCGATGACCACTCTTTTTTTTGAAAGCGAAAAGAGTAAGATGCGCCTTTCAATTTTTTCGCTCCTGCCGGGAAATTACACTGTTCCCGGTTTGTCCGTCGGATAATTCAGAGGCGCGCCTTCTGGCCGACAGATGAGTTATGAGCGCTTTTAATCTCATTACGGAGTTTCTGCGTGCGTGCCGATAAGTCATTAAGCCCGTTTGAAATCCGGGTATACCGCCATTACCGCATTGTGCATGGTACTCGGGTCGCGCTGGCATTCCTGCTCACTTTTCTCATTATCCGCCTGTTTACTATCCCGGAAAGCACCTGGCCGCTGGTCACCATGGTGGTGATTATGGGGCCAATCTCGTTCTGGGGTAACGTTGTCCCTCGAGCCTTCGAACGTATTGGCGGTACGGTGTTGGGTTCGATATTAGGTCTTATCGCTCTGCAACTGGAGTTAATTTCGTTACCGCTGATGTTAGTCTGGTGCGCGGCGGCTATGTTTCTTTGCGGTTGGCTGGCACTGGGCAAGAAACCGTATCAAGGATTATTGATTGGGGTGACGCTGGCAATTGTTGTGGGTTCCCCGACAGGTGAAATTGATACGGCGTTATGGCGAAGCGGCGATGTGATCCTCGGCTCTTTACTCGCAATGTTGTTTACCGGTATCTGGCCACAACGGGCGTTCATCCACTGGCGCATTCAACTGGCGAAAAGTCTGACCGAGTATAATCGGGTTTATCAATCTGCATTCTCACCGAACTTACTCGAACGCCCACGTCTGGAAAGCCATCTACAAAAACTCTTGACCGATGCCGTGAAAATGCGTGGGCTGATTGCGCCCGCCAGCAAAGAAACTCGTATTCCAAAATCGATATATGAAGGTATCCAGACCATTAATCGCAATCTGGTTTGTATGCTGGAGTTGCAAATCAATGCGTACTGGGCCACGCGCCCCAGCCATTTCGTGTTATTGAACGCGCAAAAACTTCGTGACACCCAGCACATGATGCAGCAAATACTGCTGAGCCTTGTTCATGCGCTGTACGAAGGTAATCCGCAGCCGGTTTTTGCCAATACGGAAAAATTGAACGATGCTGTGGAAGAGCTGCGTCAGTTGCTCAATAACCACCATGACCTGAAGGTAGTGGAAACACCAATCTATGGTTATGTGTGGCTGAACATGGAAACGGCGCATCAGCTTGAGTTGCTATCGAATCTGATTTGCCGGGCCTTGCGCAAATAATTCCTGAACTTCAGAATCATCTTGCTGCTGCTTCGATTCAGCAAGGATAAAGGGTATGATAGTGAAAAGGGATAAAAGCATTGTCATCTGCGGCAGCTATGAGTAATGTTGGCCCTAACGAATAGCGGTTGCTTAAACGAATCCGACTCTCACATTATCAGGGGTATAAAAATGGAAACTACCAAGCCTTCATTCCAGGACGTACTGGAATTTGTTCGTCTGTTCCGTCGTAAGAACAAACTGCAACGTGAAATTCAGGACGTTGAGAAAAAGATCCGTGACAACCAGAAGCGCGTCCTGCTGCTGGACAACCTGAGCGATTACATCAAGCCGGGGATGAGCGTTGAAGCAATCCAGGGCATCATCGCCAGCATGAAAGGTGACTATGAAGATCGCGTTGACGATTACATCATCAAAAATGCCGAGCTCTCCAAAGAACGCCGCGATATCTCCAAAAAGCTGAAAGCTATGGGCGAAATGAAAAACGGCGAAGCGAAGTAATTCCTGTTTTATTCAATGAGGGTTGCCCGGCAACCCTCATTGCTCATTGATTCTTTTCTGTGTATCAAAGTCATCATTCCCATCTGATAACCTGTCGAAATTAGCGACAGACTTCTTCTATATGCAGCAAGGCAAAAAGTTCTGCAACTCTATTGTTATTAACCGCACTGGTTACTAACACGTTGTGCGCTCCAGCTTCCCGTAACCAACATTTCACCAAAGATATTTGTTCCATGCTGGCTAAATCTGCTTTGGTGACTACTCCAATGATCGGGCGTTAACACGAGGAAGTCTGGCTATTCCACAATGCCATCTTCTTTCGTAATGGATTGAGAATGCTGGATTTTTAATTATATTACGCGCAGTATTAATCGCGTAAATGTTTTGCGGTCAGCAACGGTGGGGGATCCATTGTTCTGTTCAATGAATACCATCATACAATTGAATCAGGAGTCGGTATGATGATTTTGGTGACGGGGGGCGCACGGAGCGGGAAGAGTCGCCATGCAGAGGCGCTTATTGGGGACTCTTCACAGGTTCTGTATATCGCCACCTCACAAATCCTTGATGATGAGATGGCTGCACGGATAGAACATCATCGGCAAGGCCGCCCGGCGCACTGGCGCACGGTGGAGCGTTGGCAACATCTTGATGAATTAATTCATGCAGACATTAACCCGCATGAGGCTGTATTGCTGGAATGCGTTACCACCATGGTGACTAATCTGTTGTTTGATTATGGCGGCGATAAAGACCCTGATGAATGGGATTATCAGGCGATGGAACAGGCGATTAATGCTGAGATTCAGTCGTTGATTGCTGCCTGCCAACGTTGTCCCGCAAAGGTTGTATTAGTGACTAACGAAGTGGGAATGGGGATTGTGCCGGAGAGTCGTCTGGCACGACATTTTCGTGATATTGCCGGGCGGGTAAATCAGCAGCTGGCCGCTGCGGCAAATGAAGTATGGTTGGTGGTTTCGGGTATTGGAGTAAAAATCAAATGAGTAAATTATTTTGGGCGATGCTCTCTTTTATTACGCGTCTGCCTGTACCGCGTCGCTGGTCCCAGGGACTGGATTTCGAGCATTATTCTCGCGGTATTATTACTTTTCCTTTAATTGGATTATTGCTTGGCGCGATTAGCGGGCTGGTCTTCATGGTGCTGCAGGCATGGTGTGGCGTACCACTGGCGGCACTGTTTAGCGTACTTGTGCTGGCGCTGATGACCGGGGGATTCCACCTGGACGGCCTCGCCGATACCTGTGATGGCGTATTTTCTGCACGTAGCCGCGATCGCATGTTGGAAATCATGCGTGATAGCCGTTTAGGCACCCACGGCGGTCTGGCATTGATTTTTGTTGTACTGGCAAAGATTCTGGTATTAAGCGAGTTGGCTCTGCGTGGCGAACCGATCCTTGCATCGCTGGCGGCAGCATGTGCGGTCAGCCGCGGGACTGCCGCATTATTGATGTATCGTCATCGTTATGCCCGGGAAGAAGGACTTGGCAATGTGTTCATTGGCAAAATTGATGGGCGACAAACCTGCGTCACACTCGGCTTAGCCGCTATTTTTGCTGCCGTATTATTGCCGGGTATGCATGGTGTGGCTGCTATGGTGGTGACGATGGTGGCGATTTTCATCCTCGGTCAGCTTCTCAAACGTACGCTGGGCGGGCAAACCGGCGATACGCTGGGAGCTGCTATAGAGCTTGGTGAACTGGTCTTCCTGCTGGCACTGCTATAAAGAGACGTGACATGCAAACACTTGCCGATTTACTGAATACGATCCCTGCTATCGATCCTGCCGCTATGTCGCGTGCACAACGGCATATTGACGGGTTACTCAAACCTGTTGGTAGCCTGGGAAGGCTGGAGGCGCTTGCCATACAACTGGCAGGAATGCCGGGGTTGAATGGCGTTCCGCATGTGGGCAAAAAAGCGGTACTGGTTATGTGTGCCGATCACGGCGTCTGGGAGGAAGGGGTCGCTATTTCCCCAAAAGAAGTGACAGCCATTCAGGCTGAAAATATGACCCGCGGAACAACCGGCGTGTGTGTGCTGGCAGCACAAGCGGGCGCTAACGTCTACGTAATTGATGTTGGTATTGATACTGCTGAGCCTATCCCCGGGCTTATCAACATGCGTGTTGCTCGAGGTAGTGGCAATATTGCTTCAGCTCCGGCAATGAGTCGCCATCAGGCAGAAAAGTTGCTTTTGGACGTCATATGTTATACGCGGGAGCTGGCAAAAAACGGTGTTACGCTGTTTGGTGTAGGTGAACTGGGGATGGCAAACACGACACCGGCAGCGGCAATAGTCAGCACAATCACTGGCCGGGCTCCTGAAGAAGTGGTTGGGATTGGCGCAAACCTGCCGACAGATAAACTGGCTAATAAAATTGATGTTGTGCGCCGGGCGATTACGTTGAATCAACCAAATCCGCAGGATGGCGTTGATGTCCTGGCAAAAGTGGGTGGATTTGATTTGGTCGGAATGGCTGGCGTGATGTTAGGCGCTGCTTCCTGCGGTTTACCCGTGTTGCTGGATGGATTTCTTTCTTATGCTGCCGCGCTCGCAGCCTGCCAGATGTCTCCTGCAATCAAACCGTATCTCATTCCTTCTCACCTGTCGGCAGAAAAAGGGGCGCGTATTGCGCTGTCGCATTTGGGGCTGGAGCCTTATCTCAATATGGAGATGCGTTTAGGTGAGGGGAGTGGCGCAGCTCTGGCGATGCCCATCATCGAAGCTGCCTGTGCGATATATAACAACATGGGCGAACTTGCTGCCAGTAATATTGTTCTACCGGGGAATACGACTTCTGATTTGAACAGTTAAAAACGAAAAGTCTGATAAAAGCTATACTTAACGGATAGCTTTCGCGACTTAGGAAAGGGACATGATGCGTCGTGTAAATATTTTTTGCTCATTTGCTCTACTTTTTGCCAGCCATACTAGCCTGGCGGTAACTTATCCATTACCTCCAGAGGGTAGCCGTTTAGTGGGGCAGTCGTTTACTGTAACTGTTCCTGATCACAATACCCAGCCGCTGGAGACTTTTGCCGCACAATACGGGCAAGGGTTAAGTAACATGCTGGAAGCGAACCCGGGCGCTGATGTTTTTTTGCCGAAGTCTGGCTCGCAACTCACCATTCCGCAGCAACTGATTTTGCCCGCCACTGTTCGTAAAGGGATTGTGGTTAACGTCGCTGAGATGCGTCTTTATTACTACCCACCAGACAGTAATACTGTGGAAGTCTTTCCTATTGGTATCGGCCAGGCTGGGCGAGAAACCCCGCGTAACTGGGTGACTACCGTTGAACGTAAACAAGAAGCTCCAACCTGGACGCCAACGCCGAACACTCGGCGCGAATATGCGAAACGAGGGGAGAGTTTGCCCGCATTTGTTCCTGCGGGCCCCGATAATCCCATGGGGCTGTACGCGATTTATATTGGCAGGTTGTATGCCATCCATGGTACCAATGCCAATTTTGGTATTGGGCTCCGGGTAAGTCAGGGCTGTATTCGTCTGCGCAATGACGATATCAAATATCTGTTTGATAATGTTCCTGTTGGGACGCGTGTGCAAATTATCGACCAGCCAGTAAAATACACCACTGAACCAGATGGCTCGAACTGGCTGGAAGTTCATGAGCCGTTGTCGCGCAATCGTGCAGAATATGAGTCTGACCGAAAAGTGCCATTGCCGGTAACCCCATCTTTGCGGGCGTTTATCAGCGGGCAAGAAGTTGATGTAAATCGCGCAAATGCTGCGTTGCAACGTCGATCGGGAATGCCTGTGCAAATTAGTTCTGGTTCAAGACAGATGTTTTAAGAGCGTTGGTAATTAGAAAGCAAAAAGCCTGCTAGAAAGCAGGCTTTTTTGAATTTGGCTCCTCTGACTGGACTCGAACCAGTGACATACGGATTAACAGTCCGCCGTTCTACCGACTGAACTACAGAGGAATCGTGTGAACGGGGCGCATATTAATGGCAGTGCATGGTGATGTCAAAGGGTGAAATGCATTTTTTTGTTTGTTTGCTGTCAATTTCAACAAAGTGGTGAGCTTTCAATCTTATTGGGTAATGAATCATCGTGGTGCATACCCTCCTTTTATAGGGCAGGGGAACGCGACAGCTGATTAAAGGAGCAAATGACGAATCTATCATAATCTCTTATTTGACAGTTGGTTAGCTTGTACATCAACGCCAAAATAAAACTGGCAAGCATCTTGCAATCTGGTTGTAAGTAATGGCGGCACTTGGGCCGATTCTTAAAAACCGGAGGCAACATGAACTTCAGACGCCTGAAATACTTCGTAAAAATTGTAGATATTGGTAGCCTGACCCAGGCTGCTGAAGTATTGCATATCGCACAACCAGCGCTCAGCCAGCAGGTTGCCACACTGGAAGGTGAGTTAAATCAACAACTTTTGATCCGTACAAAGCGGGGCGTTACGCCAACAGACGCCGGAAAAATTCTCTATACCCATGCGCGGGCCATTTTACGTCAGTGTGAACAGGCCCAACTGGCGGTGCATAACGTTGGTCAGGCATTATCGGGGCAAGTCTCGATTGGCTTTGCACCAGGAACCGCTGCGTCATCCATCACCATGCCCTTATTACAGGCGGTTCGCGCTGAATTTCCGGAGATCGTTATCTATCTTCATGAAAATAGTGGTGCAGTGCTTAACGAAAAATTGATAAATCACCAACTCGATATGGCGGTGATTTATGAGCATTCCCCTGTGGCTGGTGTATCCAGTCAGGCTTTGCTGAAAGAAGATCTTTTTCTGGTAGGAACTCAAGATTGCCCGGGGCAAAGCGTTGATGTGAATGCTATTGCGAAAATGAACCTCTTTCTCCCCAGTGATTACAGTGCTATTAGACTTCGTGTTGATGAGGCTTTTTCCCTACGGCGACTCACGGCAAAAGTTATTGGTGAAATTGAGTCTATTGCCACGCTTACCGCAGCGATTGCCAGCGGCATGGGCGTTGCAGTATTACCCGAATCGGCCGCGCGTTCGTTATGTGGCGCAGTAAATGGGTGGATGTCACGCATTACCACTCCTTCCATGAGTCTCTCTTTGTCATTAAATTTACCCGCCAGAGCGAACTTATCACCACAGGCACAGGCAGTGAAAGAGTTGTTAATGTCAGTGATTAGTTCTCCAGTGATGGAAAAAAGGCAGTGGCAATTGGTGAGCTAAGCGTTATATCGGGATGGAATAAGATGCGGGTTTTTATTATTTGTTATGCCGGGCATTAGACTTTAACAATAACGGGAAATCTGAACTGCCCGGAGTTTACCGTGAATTTCCAACAACTAAAGATAATCCGCGAGGCTGCACGTCAGGATTACAACCTGACAGAGGTTGCGAATATGCTTTTTACCTCACAGTCCGGCGTCAGCCGTCATATTCGGGAACTGGAGGATGAACTTGGTATCGAAATATTTGTTCGACGAGGTAAGCGACTGCTGGGCATGACTGAACCGGGCAAAGCATTACTGGTCATTGCAGAACGTATTCTGAATGAAGCCAGTAATGTTCGTCGGCTTGCAGACCTGTTTACCAACGATACGTCTGGCGTTCTCACTATTGCAACGACGCATACTCAGGCGCGTTATAGCTTGCCAGAGGTCATTAAAGCTTTTCGCGAACTTTTCCCGGAGGTACGGCTCGAGCTAATCCAGGGGACGCCACAGGAAATTGCGACGTTGTTGCAAAATAGCGAAGCTGATATTGGTATCGCCAGCGAGCGTTTGAGTAATGACCCGCAGCTCGTCGCCTTCCCGTGGTTTCGTTGGCACCATAGTTTGCTTGTTCCACTCGATCATCCCTTAACGCAAATTTCACCATTGACGCTGGAATCAATAGCGAAGTGGCCGTTAATCACTTACCGACAGGGGATTACGGGGCGCTCACGTATTGATGACGCATTTGCCCGCAAAGGTTTGCTGGCAGATATTGTATTAAGTGCGCAGGATTCTGATGTCATTAAAACCTATGTTGCTCTTGGGCTTGGGATCGGATTAGTTGCCGAACAATCCAGCGGCGAACAAGAGGAAGAGAATTTAATCCGTCTGGATACGCGGCATCTTTTCGATGCTAATACTGTCTGGTTGGGACTGAAGCGAGGACAACTTCAGCGTAACTATGTCTGGCGCTTTCTGGAACTTTGTAATGCAGGACTGTCAGTTGAGGATATCAAGCGGCAGGTGATGGAAAACAGTGAAGAGGAAATTGATTATCAGATATAGCAAAAAGCCCGCTATAAAAGCGGGCTTTTCAGGAATTTGGCTCCTCTGACTGGACTCGAACCAGTGACATACGGATTAACAGTCCGCCGTTCTACCGACTGAACTACAGAGGAATCGCTGTTGAGGCACATCTTAACGGCGAAAAATCTTTTGTCAAACCCGATTTTTAAATTCCCCAACTGTTTGCCGTTTCTATCAACAGTTTGTTGCATTTGCAGACAATTTGTTGGCGAAAATCTTTGCAGCTTTGCTGATTCTCCCTCATTATTTGAAATGTGGTTTCACTTTCTGCAATTAAGGTCGGCTTTGAATATCTCCTCTGCTTTACGCCAGGTTGTTCACGGCACTCGCTGGCACGCTAAACGCAAGAGCTACAAAGTGTTGTTCTGGCGCGAGATAACCCCGCTTGCTGTTCCTATCTTCATGGAGAATGCCTGTGTCCTGTTGATGGGTGTCCTGAGCACTTTTCTGGTCAGCTGGCTGGGAAAAGATGCGATGGCCGGCGTGGGATTGGCGGACAGCTTCAATATGGTCATTATGGCTTTTTTTGCTGCTATCGATCTTGGTACTACTGTCGTTGTGGCATTTAGTCTCGGTAAGCGGGATCGACGACGAGCGAGGGTGGCGACGCGGCAGTCATTGGTGATCATGACGTTGTTTGCCGTACTGTTGGCAACGCTTATTCATCATTTTGGCGAACAAATTATTGATTTCGTCGCGGGTGATGCCACGACAGAAGTTAAAGCACTGGCGTTGACTTATCTGGAGCTGACGGCACTCAGTTATCCAGCAGCTGCCATCACTTTGATTGGTAGCGGGGCACTTCGTGGTGCAGGGAATACGAAAATACCGCTACTGATTAACGGTAGCCTGAATATTCTTAATATTATTATTAGCGGCATATTGATTTACGGCCTTTTCTCCTGGCCGGGACTGGGATTTGTCGGGGCTGGGTTGGGTTTAACCATTTCTCGTTATATTGGCGCAGTTGCAATTTTGTGGGTGCTGGCGATTGGTTTTAATCCTGCGCTAAGGATTTCGTTAAAGAGCTATTTTAAACCGCTGAATTTTAGCATTATCTGGGAAGTCATGGGGATTGGTATTCCAGCGAGTGTCGAATCAGTGTTATTTACCAGTGGTCGGTTATTAACCCAAATGTTCGTTGCCGGGATGGGGACCAGTGTTATTGCCGGAAATTTTATCGCGTTTTCAATTGCGGCTCTTATCAACTTACCCGGAAGTGCGCTCGGCTCTGCTTCTACGATCATTACAGGCCGAAGGTTGGGGGTAGGGCAGATAGCGCAAGCAGAGATTCAGTTGCGGCATGTGTTCTGGCTGTCCACTCTTGGATTAACGGCCATCGCCTGGCTAACGGCTCCCTTTGCCGGGCTTATGGCATCGTTTTACACCCAGGATCCACAGGTTAAACATGTCGTTGTGATTCTGATTTGGCTAAATGCTTTATTTATGCCTATTTGGTCCGCCTCATGGGTGCTACCCGCTGGATTTAAAGGTGCTCGTGATGCCCGTTACGCCATGTGGGTTTCGATGTTGAGCATGTGGGGTTGTCGGGTTGTAGTCGGTTATGTGCTGGGAATCATGCTTGGCTGGGGTGTGGTTGGTGTCTGGATGGGAATGTTTGCCGACTGGGCTGTGCGGGCCGTGCTGTTTTACTGGCGAATGGTTACTGGACGTTGGCTATGGAAATACCCTCGACCCGAGCCGCAAAAGTGTGAAAAAAAGCCAGTTGTGTCGGAATAAACGACAAAATGCAGATTATTTCAGCAAACGATTTCAAATTTAAAAAACAGGCTTTGACATTGTGGGTGGGCATCGCTAATATTCGCCTCGTTCTCACGATTCCTCTGTAGTTCAGTCGGTAGAACGGCGGACTGTTAATCCGTATGTCACTGGTTCGAGTCCAGTCAGAGGAGCCAAATTTTAGTTTTGAGACATCTCTATGAGTCTCAAAACAGTTAAAAAATAAAAATTATTTTTACCCGGTTACCTTGTAAAAAAGTGACCGGGTTTTTTGATTTCTGTGTTTCGTGCGCTTAATCGAGTCTCACGCTTCAGTGAGCAAGTTGCCCCCCAACAGACATCACGATTCGCAAGGTCAAAAACTCTGTTCCATGAAGTACCGTACAAAGATAAAGAGAAAAATGCCTTATGCGGGATGTCGCTATCGCGTCTTTATCGGGAAACTATGCGTAATTGCCACTTTGCCTTCTGTAATCAGAAAAAGAAGAACTGGAATTTTAATAAATATTATTTCTCTGGGAACGGGGATTTTTTATAATCAATATGACGAGTTGAATATTATATTTTTTATAAGGGTTATATGAGATTAAAGAAATCTGCCGTAAAGACAGATTTCTTTAAAATATAATTAGAGATTTGCGACGTTATGATAAACTTTTTGTACATCGTCGTCATCTTCAAGGGCATCAACAAGCCCTTCAAAGATTTCTAAATCTTCTGGGGAAAGCTCAACTTCAGATTGAGCAATCATTTCTAATTCTGTTGTTGAGAACTCAGTGATTCCAGCTGCTTTTAGAGCCGCGATTCCTTTATGAAGGTCAGTAGGTTCGGTATAAATAACAATGTTACCTTCTTCTTCAGTCACATCACGAACATCAACTTCAGCTTCAAGTAAAATTTCAAAAATATGGTCAGGGTCTGATCCTTTAAATACAATCACACCCGTATTGTCAAACATATAGCTGACAGAACCTGCCGCTCCGATATTGCCGCCTTTTTTATTGAAAATTGTGCGAACGTTAGCAATCGTACGGTTAACATTTGAAGTCAATGTCTCGGCGATAATCATTGAGCCATTAGGACCAAAGCCTTCATAACGTCCCTGCACGAACGTTTCATCTCCGCCGCCTTTGGCTTTATCAATTGCTTTATCAATAACGTGCTTTGGAACTTGTGCCTGCTTTGCACGTTCAATAACGAATTTTAAAGATGTGTTTAATTCTGGATCGGGTTCACCTTGTTTAGCAGCAGCATAGATTTCTACACCGAATTTTGCATAAATTTTAGACGTTGCACCGTCTTTAGCCGTTTTTTTAGCAACAATATTGGCCCATTTACGTCCCACTGGAATGATCTCCTCGAAAATTTATTTACATTACTGGTAAATCGTTAACATGTGTTAATTCGGCATATTATATCATAACAGGAAAAATCTCGTCTATTAGAAATAAAAATATTCTAAAGCCATAATCTTATATTTAATTTTATAAAAACTTATATTGTTGGCGGGATTTTTTATAATTGTGTTTTGAAAGCATACTTGCTTTTAATATGTGGAAATCATTAAGACGATAATAAAACACGTATCCGCCCAAGGAAGCAAACAGCCCACGATTATTGCAGGCTATTTGCCAGGTGTCTTACTTACTCCTTCACATCTATTTCTGATAAGAAGGTTCAGAACTTATTATCGGAACGGCGGCTCATTAAAGGTTCGTAATTTACGCGAATGCAGTCGGTCGCCTTCTGCGCGCAGCAAATCGATCGCCCGAATGCCAATTTGCAGATGTTCGGAAATAGCGCCTTCATAAAAACGGTTAGCCTGGCCGGGAAGTTTAATCTCGCCATGCAACGGTTTATCTGAAACACACAGTAGTGTCCCGTATGGCACGCGGAAACGATATCCTTGCGCGGCAATGGTTGCACTTTCCATATCAATTGCTACGGCCCGGCTTAAGTTAAAACGAAGTGCAGAAGCTGAGTAACGTAATTCCCAGTTCCTGTCATCTGTGGTTACCACAGTACCAGTACGTAGCCGCTGTTTGACTTCCTCACCGGGCCTGCCGCTCACCAGCTTGGTGGCGTCATAAAGCGCACGTTGCACTTCAGCAATGCTCGGAATAGGAATATCGGGCGGCAGAACCGCATCAAGAACGTGGTCATCGCGTAAATAAGCGTGTGCAAGTACATAATCGCCAATGGCCTGACTTTCACGTAATCCGCCACAGTGACCAATCATCAACCAGACATCCGGGCGTAGCACTGCCAGATGATCGCAGATGGTTTTAGCATTTGACGGTCCCACGCCAATATTCACCAGAGTAATACCCTGACCATCGGCGGTAATTAAATGCCATGCTGGCATCTGATGTTTTTTCCATGCAAGGTCGGAAATGGCTTCTTCTGGCGCTTCGGTTTCGGCGGTGATCCAGTTCCCGCCAGCACAAGAAAGGGCAATGTAGGGACTATCAGGATCGAGGATCTGGCTGCATCCCCAACGAACGAATTCATCCACATAACGTGTGTAGTTGGTAAACAAGACGAACGGCTGAAAATGTTCAACTGGCGTACCGGTATAATGGCGCAACCGCGCGAGGGAAAAATCGACGCGGCGCGCATCAAAATGCGATAGCGGGGAGAATTCAGTTGGATGATAAATGCCGTCTGCAGTTTCATCGCCAATTTGCGCCAGTTCTGTTGTCGGGAAGTAGCGAGTTAACCCAGCGCTCATTGAGCGATCAAGTGTCAATTCAGAGCCATCGATGACATAAGGATAGGGGATTTCATGCTGCGAGGGTTGCACTGAGATATGCGCACCATAATCCTGATACAGCAACGTAAGTTGTTCATTAAGATACGAACGAAAGAGAGTAGGGCGAGTAATCGTGGTGGTGTAGCTGCCTGCGTGGGTAAAGCGACCAAATGCGCGCGTTTTGGGGGGATTGGTTGTGCTACCGTCCCAGGTTACGGTCAGTGATGGATAGACAAAAAGACCTTGTTTGCGGGCGTTTTCATCAGGTAATTCGCCACTTGTAATATAGTTGCCAATGGCGTTGCGTAATGCGACTACAGATTGCTCATACAGCGCGTCGAGTTTATCCAGTGCCTGAGCTGGGGTCAGACCGGAGCCCTTATTATTCATGTGTGTCTCCTGTTCCATACAATTACCGCACATCCGATAGTATGTCACAGAAATGTGAAACAAAAGTGTAAGGCGAAGATCGGATGATCTTCGCCAGGCTATCAAGCGCGTTGACTGTCTTTCATCAACAAAGCGGTCATTGCGGAAATCAGGCATCCAGCCAGCAAATAAATGGCGACGCTATGCCAGTTCCCGGCAAAGTAAGTGATGAGTGCAGCGGCAATAAAAGGTGTAAATCCACCGCCAACCACACTGGCAACCTGATAACCGACTCCAGCGCCACTATAGCGATAACTGGCACCAAACATTTCGGTAAACATCGGTTGTTGCACACACACCACCATGTCATGCGCAATGTTTGCCAGCATTATGGAGAAGAAAACTATCCAGAAAATGGATTGTGCTTCAAGCGCCATAAAGAAAGGAAATGCGCTCAACGTTCCGATTAACGCGCCTGTGATATAAACCCTGCGGCGACCAAAACGATCGGCAAGCCAGGCAAAACAGGGAATTGTCAGGCAGCTTAATCCACCTACCAGCAAACCAATATTGAGGAAAAGTTCGCGCGGTAACCCCATATTCTGGGTTGAATAATTAAGTGCGAAGGCGGTAACGATGTACATCGTCAGCAACTCGCACAGTCGTAGCGCAATAATCTTCAGGAAAGCACCAGGATGCCGTAATAGTGCTTCGATAACCGGAATGCGTTTTTTCGCGGCCGCTTGATTATGTTGCTGTTGTTCAAATTCCGCGGACTCCTCCATGCCATTACGCACCCACAATGCTCCCAGTACCAGTACGATGCTAAACAGGAAAGGAATGCGCCAGCCCCAGCTTAAAAACTGTTCGTCAGTCGTCATCATACTGATCAATGAAACCAGTCCAGTTGAAAGCAGTAAACCTACACCGTAGCCAACTTGTACACCGCTACTGTAAAAGGCTTGTTTATTTTTTGGTGCACTTTCAACGGAAAGCAACGCCGCGCCTCCCCATTCGCCGCCGACGGCAAATCCCTGAATGGCACGCAGCGTCACCAGTAAAATAGGTGCCCACCACCCAATGGTCGAGAATGAAGGAAGAATACCAATCAAGGCTGTCGCGATGCCCATCATCCAGACGGTCAGCATTAACATGCGCTTACGTCCCAGTCGGTCGCCAAAGTGACCGAAAATGACACCGCCGAGCGGACGGAAAAGGAATCCGACGCCAAAGGTAGCAAATGCGGCGAGCGTTCCCATCGCCGGGCTTACTTGCGGGAAAAACTCGCGATTAAACACCAGTGCGGCGGTGATGCCATAGAGTAAAAAATCATACCAGTCGACGACGGCACCAGCGAAGCTGCCTAACGCAGCTCGTCGGGCGCGACTTAACGAAAGCGTCCCTTCATCGGGACGAGTGGAGATGAGCGTGGAGTCCATAATGATCCTGTTTGTACTGTCTTTTTATAATTAGTATGGAAAAGGTAACTCACATTGCCGTCGATCTATAAACGAACCTTATGAGACTACCTCGACAGAGCGCATCTGCAAATGATTTTATGGCTGATTAGCGGCAACATGAAAAATTCGATGGAAGATGAAAGCGCAGGAGTTGCTGGTGTTGTTTAAGGATTAAGCAGAGGACCCACAGGTTAGAGATATGAAACATAAAAGTCCGCATATGCACAAAATGGCACCCTGATGAGTCTGATAGACTGCATTGCATTATAACCAGTAGGGAGGCGAGGTTAGGTATGTTTTTAGCATCATTGTTGAGACGTATTGCATTTAGTTACTACGATTATAAAGCTTATAATTTCAATATTGAAAAAACAGACTTTGTTGTCATCCATATTCCCGACCAGATTGGCGATGCTATGGCCATCTTTCCTGTTATTCGGGCGCTTGAATTGCATAAAATTAAGCATCTTTTAATTGTTACGTCGACAATTAATTTAGAAGTGTTTAATGCACTTAAACTTGAAAAGACTAAATTAACATTAGTCACAATGACTATGCAGGATCACGCAACATTAAAAGAAATAAAAGATTTAGCAAAGAACATAACACAGCAATACGGTACGCCGGATCTTTGTATAGAGGCGATGCGTAAAAAGAACCTGAAAACGATGATATTTATCAGTCAGTTGAAAGCAAAAACGAATTTTCAGGTTGTTGGTTTAACCATGAAGTGCTACTCCCCTTTGTGCAAGAACGCGTCCCGGATGGATCAGAATCTCCGGGCTCCTGTACCCATGACATGGGCATTTATGATGCGTGAGGCGGGTTTTCCAGCAGTCAGGCCAATATATGAATTGCCACTAAGTGAGGATGTACTCGATGAGGTGCGCGAGGAAATGCGATCGTTAGGATCTTACATTGCGCTTAATTTAGAAGGTAGCTCGCAGGAACGTACATTTTCATTATCGATTGCAGAAAATCTAATAGCAAAAATTCAAAGTGAAACAGATATACCAATAGTGATCGTTCATGGACCAAAAGGGGAAGATAAAGCCAGGGTATTAGTGGATTGTTATAATAATGTCTACCGTTTATCCTTATCACCCTCGATTAAACGTTCAGCAGCAATCATAAAAGATGCTTATATCGCAATAACTCCTGACACCTCAATATTACATATGGCAAGTGCCTATAATACTCCCGTTGTTGCAATTTATGCTGATTACAAAACGCGATGGCCCGCAATGGCCGATGTTTCGGAGTCAGTCGTCGTTGGGCAAAAAATTGACAATATAAGTCTGGATGAATTCGCAAAGGCATTAAAAAGTGTTTTGGCGAGAATATGAGACAGTACTTATGCATAGTAATGCCGATCTGTTATGAACGGTGGTGTCATCAATACTCTGAGGCTGGTCAATCATCACAGAAAACCAGCCTTTGGATCAAAGCTGTACTCACCGGATACGATCATAGTCACATCGAACGCGATTCTTGCGGTGCAGCAGTTTTATTTATTCATTTTCTGTGAGAGAAGGGCAAGCTCTATAGAGGGAATGTAAAAAAGAGTGCTCCGAATGGAGCACTCTTTAAGAAATTATAACGGAAAATCACAGGTTTTTATAACATGTCGCATAAGCAAACCCAAGCTTTTCAAATACGCTTTGATCACCTGTTGCCAGGGAAACTACGTATTGTTCGCTTGAGTTTGCGGGACTAGATGACCAATACATATTTGATTGAAAACCAGCTTCAGTCGTGTAATGCCCCATATCTCCCCATTCACTGTACAGTGACCCGATGCCTCGGGAACGACTATGGTTTAAATGGTCTGCACGGGGAAGTGTGTAGCCATTGCTACTGCAAAAATTTTCAGCAAGGCTGTATATCATGAAAGCATCGCCGGAGTTCACCCACCAACTCTTCACACGGATTTCGTATACATAGCTAGGGCCTCCTGATTTTGGCGTCGCCGTAATCCTTTCCCAATTGCTGCCGACATTTTTAAATGTCACTTTACCGGTAGCATCAACATCGACCCAGGAGGCAGAGCTTGAAAACTCATAATCAGCCGCCGTTTTTCCTGGGGCAAAGTTGTCATTATTCAACTGATAATACGCCCCGGTGAACCCCTGCGAAGGGAATGTAGTTGTCGGTAGGTCAGTACCATTGACTGATACTGTACCGCTCATTATTTTGTCTTCTGCGCGAGTGAATTGTATTGTGGTACTCAGACCAGCTTGATGAACACCATTCAATACAGGGATCAGCGTTGCGATACCCTCTCCGCCGCCTGTAATGGTGGCTTTGTAATCACCGTTGATATTTTGACTGTAATCAATTGCGCTAATTTTCATATAGGGCACGTTAGTACCTGATTGCACAAATTCCATCCCTTCAGAAACTTTGATCGGATTGCCTGATATATCGTGCAAAACAAGATGTAGCTCAGCACTATCGGTTAAGTCCCCTTTCAGTGAGGACCGATTGTTCTTAAGGACGGACTGCGAGGCGTCTGCCGGGCCTGCCACCAGCGTTATATCTACTGTTTGCATTCCACCAGCGGTCGTGACTGCGCTTACCGTGACGCTACCTGTCATCGCTCCTTTCACGCTTGTTGTCGCGATTCCGTTTTGATCGGTCACCGCTGTTAATGACGTTAATGTGGCAGAGCCGCTTTTTAAGGCGAAGTACACAGTGAGACCTTCGATCAGGTTACCACTGCCATCCTCAACCGTTGCCTTTAAGGTACTTAAATCACTGTTGGTGGCGGCGATAGTCGATGGATCAGCGATAAAGCTAGCAACATGTGCGGTGCTTGAGTTGCCAGTGACTTTCACGGTTGTCTGTGTCTGTATTGTTACGCCGTTATGGAACGATGCAGTCACCGTATATGTACCGACTTTATTGCTGGTCAGAACGACCGGAGCCTGACCTGAAGAGTTAGTTCTCACTTTTCCGCCACTTAACGTCGCCCCTTCTGGCGTTACGCTAAAGTTGATGACCTGACCCTCCACTGGAGTGCCATTTGCAGAGGTTAGCGTTGCCGTCAGAGTAGTGCCTGTAGGGGCATAGACACCGATAAGCGGACTGGACGCCGTGAGTGTCAGTTTTTCATCAATAGCCTCCAGTTGTTTCTCAAGTGAGGCTCCATTCGCCAGGGATGCTTTCACCATATACGAACCGTTTCTTTCGGGCGTCATGGAGACCTCGGCTATACCATGCGTATCAGTAGAGACAATATTTTGGCTGATGGTCATGTGCTCTGGTGGCTCTGCACTGAATGTTACAGATTCATTAAGAATCGGGTTGCCAAACTGGTCGTTGACGTGAGCTTTAACTGCTACGTCTTGTGCGACCATTAGCTGACCTTCAGGTATCTCCAGACTGGTAATCGTTGCAGAATTAATATCTGCTTTTGCATTCAGTAATCGCGATATGACTTCAGTAGGTTTATCTGCCAGAGAGGCTGAAACTGTTTTCAGTCCGACTTCGGTGCTTGTCACAAGAATTTCAGCGAAACCCTGATCATCCGTTTCAACGCTGGTGCTGCTTAGCGTGACGGAGGTTCCGCGGAAATTAACTTTTATGCCTTCTACCGGGTTGCCGTTAGCGTCAGTGACGCTTGCAGTCATGGTCGCGCCCTCGGTCGTGCTGACGACGAATGAGTATACAGAGGTTAAGGAGGCTAGTGTTGCGGTACCAGCATCGGCAATCAAAGTCACCTGTTTCGTATCACTGACACCATAATTGATCACGCTAACTGTCACGGGATAGGTGCCGGATTTGGTACCGCTCAGTGTAACTTCAGCCTTGCCGTTGATATCAGTAATGGCGGAACCGCCTTGTCCGAGAGTGAAGCTTGCGCTCACATCTGCCGGTAGCGTGAATGTCACCGCCTCATTGGCGAATGGGTTGCCGTTTCCATCAGTCACTGTTGCCTGCAGCTTGGTCATCCCAATGTTATTGGCGATGAAATTGTCCTCGGTAACGTTAAGATTAACCTGCGCAGTGAGCGTATCCGCAGTAAAGTTCACCACCAGTTGTCCACTCTTACTGCCAGCCATCGATGCTGTAACAGTATGAGCGCCTGCTTTTATACCTTTCAGCGTGACTTTCGCTTTGCCTTCAGTATCAGTAATCGCTTTACCGCCATCGCTCAGCGTGAAGTTCGCCCTCACATCTTCCGGCAGAGTAAATGTTACCTCAGTGTTGGCTATCGCATTGCCCTCTGTATCAGCGACTGTTGCTGTTAGTGTTGTGAGATCGTTATTGTCGGCAATCACCGGATCCTTCGAGGCTGCCAGCGTGATTTCAGCATTCGCGACGTTCGGCACATAGGTCACTGTTTGTTGCATCGAATCGCCATTGTCGAGGGTTGCCGTCACTTGATAAACCCCGGCTTTTGTAGCGGTAAAGCTTGCGTAAAAATAGCCGTAGTAGTTGGTAGTATATATACCGTTATTACTGAGGGTCACGCCTTCACTTGGTGAAACGCTGAGGGTTACCTGATGCTGGGGTACACCATTGCCGTAATTATCCTTCACCTCAATATACAGACTGGTTGTCTCGCCTGCGGAGACTGTATCAAAAAGTGCATGTAGCAAGGTGAGATGTGCTGTAGACGCATCCGCGTTGACATTAATTGATGTGCTAAGCGTGGAGTTACCATTTTCCAGACTGGCCTCAACGGTATCCGGTCTCGCTCCTGATTCTATCGAGGAGCGGGTATTGGTATAAGTGACGGTTGCCTTACCCTGTTCGTTCGTTACGGCTTGGCCGCCATTCGTCATTTCGGCAGAGTTTGTTCGGCTGGTGAAGTTCACAGTCACACCTTTCACCGGAAAGCCATTATTATCAACGACTGTGGCGGTGATGACGCTGCCGGTGCTGTTCTGCGGGGTACCGGCGATTATGCTGTCTGGGACAGGCGTCAACTCGATAATTTTTGCCGCCGCTGTGTCGCCAATAAAATGCACAGTTTTGTTGTCGTTGGCACCATTATTAGCCAGTGATGCCGTGACCGTCTGCTCACCAAAGGCAACGCCTGCGATAGTGGCCTGCGCGATGCCAGACTCATTGGTATTACTCACTCCCGGGGTCAGGGTGAGTCCTGAAGAGGCTGAGCTGAATGTTACCGGAAGATTATTCACCTCATTGTCGAACTGATCTTTAACCGTTGCAGTTAGCGTTGCGCTATCGACGCCATTACCTGTGATCTCATCTTTTGATATCTGCAGGACAACCTGAGCCGAGGCTTTGTCCGCCACAAATGTTACCGGCTGCGAATCACTGGTATTGTTATTACCCAGCGTTGCGGTAACCGTATGCGTGCCCGCTTTTTTACCTTTCAGCGTGACATGCGCTTCCCCATTGGCCTGAGTGATGGCAATACCGTTATTTTCAAGGGTAAAGTTTGCCGCAACGTCCTGTGGCATGGTGAAGTTGACCGTTATCCCCGCCACCGGATGATTCGACGGATCTTTCACTGTTGCTGTCAGAGTTGTCTCATCCACGCCATTCCCAATGATTTCCGCTTTCGATGTTTGCAGAACGACAACCGCTCTGTCTTTATCCGCCACAAACGTCATTGGCTGTGTATCGCTGACATTGCTGTTAGCCAGACGAGCCGTGATCATATGCGTGCCCGCTAATGTGCCGGTCAGGGAGGCGATTGCTATCCCGTTGCTATCCGTCATGCCTTTTCCGCTGTTGCTAATCGAGAACCGACTTGCGACGTCGTTTGGCACAGAGAAGGTGATTTCTTTATCTTTTAGTGGGTTGCCATTTTTATCCTGCAAGGTTGCAGTCATATGTAGCGGAGCTGTGTTGGTGACGGTGATATCACCTGAAGGCACACTGAGGGTCAGGGCAGCAGTACTTTGATCACCGATAAAAATCACCTGTTGATTAGCCTGAGAACCAGAGCTCACAGAGGCCGTAACCGTATAATCACCATTTTTCAAACTGGTCAGCGTAGCTGTGGCGATCCCGTCGTGGCTATTCACTTCGGTTTGGCTCAGTTTCGCTGCTGCTGAATTAACATTGAAGGTGACCTTGACGTCATTGAGCAGGTTGCCTTTTGCATCCCGGACTGTCGCGGTCATTGTGGCGCTGTCATTGCCGTCAGCGACCACTTCATTTTTCGACTTCTGCAGATCAACCTGCGCGGTACTTGAGTCGCCGACAAAACTGACGATTAACGTTTGTTTCACGCCATTTTCAAGGGTGACTTCAACCGTGTTGTCTTCCTGCTTACTACTTTTCAGATCAAAAGTCGCCAGACCATTAACATCCGTTTTTGCGGTGTTTTGATTGTTGAAGGAAGTTGCCGATCCGCTTAATACCGCAAACGTGACGGTATGATCATTGATTGGGTTGCTTCCTTCATCAGCGACATTGACCGAGACGGTGTTTGCTGCATTCTCATTGGCGAGCACACCATTATTGCTGGCAGATAATGTCGCAATTTTCGCTGACTGCGGGTTGGCGTCGATGATAAATCCAGCGGTATGTAAATCTTCATTCCAGTTTTGCATTAATAGCTTCGCAGTAAGCCCACTGCCTTTGGTATAGGCGGTATAGGTTGCCTTATAGACGCCATCTGCGGTTTCTTTCCAGTCTGTAGTGACACCAGGTTTCACGTTGTCGATGCTGACTGCGGTATTCAGTTGCTGTTTTTGCTCCTTAACAGGTTTGTCATTTTCATCTCTCAGTTCTACCGTTACCTCGATAGGATTCCCGGAGAGATAACGGTCCTTATCAATCTTAATTGACGAGTGAGTCCGGGATGACGAAACAGAAATGATATTCACCACGGCGGGGGCTTTAGCCTCATCCACACCGTTCAGCTGTGGCATAAGCGTCAGCGTGCCAGACAGCGCTCCTGTGGTCAGGACTTGGGTATAGCTTCCGTCACCATTATCTTTCCAGTCAGACAGGGTGATGTCCTGAACTCCTTCGTGACGCGTCGAAAGCACCAGCCCGATAACAGGATTACCTGCTGCATCATGAGCAATAAAAGTCAGTGTGGCGGTTGAATGGGAATCCGCGCTCAATGTTTGGGTACTTAACGATACCGAGGAATCTTTCTGGCTTAGCGTAGGTGCCTGAACGACCACCATGCTTTGTTCACGATTCGACAAATTGCCTTTGACATCTTCAGCGGTGACTTCAATCGGCCAGGTGTTATCGGTTTCTGGCGTACTGGTGAACCGGTAACCCGGCAGGGTAACCAGAATATCTTTACCCGTTGTGACCACTTTGCCACCGGCAGCTTCCAGTGCGGTGGCTTCGACGTTATAGCCTTTCAGGGCATATTTGGTTTGTAGCGACGAAACCAGTGATTTCACTTCTCCTGACTTCCCTGTCACGGGGTCTGTCAGGGTCAGGCGGACCAGTTCTTTTTTGCGATATTCCAGAACGATGTTGTTGTTGCGATCCACCAGATCATAACGGCTGCCTGCAAGGCTACGCCGTGCAGCGACTTCATTCGGGTCAAGCTGTTTCTGCATTGCGCTGCCAGGTTGCCAGGTAAAATCGACGGCAAAACGGGTGTCATTTTCGCCCTGTTTACCCTGGCGTTGCTCCGCGCTGAAGGTCATTAGCGGGAAGGGGGTATAGTTAAGTCCAGCGGTTATGGCATGAGGATTACTTTGCCGATCGTCTTTATCGAACAGGGCCACTTCATCGCCATAATACTGTTCATAGACCAGTTTACCGCCAAGGTGCGGCCAGGCGGGTAGCCAGCCTTCTGCGCGTACATCCCAGCCATTGGCCGGGCGTGCTTCATAATCGTTGTCCAGTTCAGGTGCGCTGCGCCAGTTGGTCAGTCGCAAATAGCCGTTACTGCTTAATTTTAGATAGTCGCGCCAGTACTCCGCGCCAATGCCGGCGCGGGAGTGGTAACGGCTAAGATCGTGGTCGAAAAAGAAGTTGATGCCCGACATCCATGTGGGAGTGAAATGACGCCAACCTAAGCCGTTGTTAATCTGTGTACGCTCGTCAGTACGATGGAGAGTATGCTGACTGAAAAAGAGATTATCAGGCGTTTCATACCACGGATGGAGAAAATCGAACTGGGAGTTCTTCAGGCTAAAATCTTCATCCACGCCCAGCGTGATTCTTGCGGTACCGAAGCGGCTTAACCAGTCTGTCATTGCGCCTGAAGCCTGAGAAGAGGCCCATCCACGCGCCATATTTGCCGCTTGCTCGCTGTTCATATCCTCGGCGAGCAGAGACCCGATTTGCTGTGAAGTACTGGCTATCTGTTGCTCAAGGTTGCCGCTGCTATTACCCGGTGGCGGGGTTAAATTATTTTCACTAACTTGTGCCGGGACATCCAGTTCATCACCCTGGCGGACATTATCAAAACCTCGAGCAAACGTACGAAACTGGTTGAGTTTGCGTAACTCAGCCACCGAAATACCGAAACGTTCGGCAACGCTTTGGGCCGATTTCCAGCGCTCCAAGGGTGTAGGGCACCGTATTGGCATTTGCAATGGCGAGTTGTGCAGGAACTGGTTGTTGGGTTGCGGCGTTTACCACACCTTGTGCTGCCGCAGCCATAGGGAACGCAAGTTGAGTTATCAGGCAGATACCCGCAGTTAAGCGGCGTAGTTTAATTCCCATCCCGCATAAGATTTGTCGGTCATTTATTTCTTCTCCACTTCTCTTCTTCGTAGCCATGCTTACCTTCCCTGAACGAGCTAACATAAATGCGCCCTTTCTAGCACAGCGAAAAAATGTAAATCCTGATAGCAATATGATTGAAAATTAATAACTTTTCGTTAGGCAGTTTTGGGTGTGAGTTGCAAGAGGGGAGACTACTGAATAACTCAAGTTTTATAATCGAGGGGAAAATGGTGATGGCGTTCATAGCAAAACGCCCTCAACCATAAAGGTCGAGGGCGCTTAAGATGTTAAAAACCCGCTATCCGTTAAAAAACAATGTTCAACTAAGGTTAGTGACATTGCGCTAAGAAGCGAATTTTTAGAATTTGGCTCCTCTGACTGGATGCGCTTTTTATCATATTGCACTGAATTCAAAGTGTTTTTAAAGATAAATGCAAAATAAAGCCCTTAGAAAAGCCCTCTGTAATATTGTTGTTATGAAATATGATTTAAATCATGTTTCGGATATCATTTAGTCGTTTTGCAATCATAACGAAGTCAGCTCTCTTCGATTATGACGAAAGGCTCTAAAGATTTTAGGATAAAATTCTGACTTGGGCTTAGTGATCTAGTTTTTTGTGTCAGATTGTCTTCTTGTTTTAACCCTTTCAACTTCACATTTAGCCTGCTTAATACTATAAATAGAATTTGCTACCATTCAGATGTAGTAATTGATGCGATACGGGTTGCTTAGATGTATCCTGAAAAGATTAGTCTTGATATTATACAATCATTAATAATTTTTCAGAGATCATTATAAGGTATATTATGCACAGCTCTTTAAAAAAACTAAGGGATGAGTTAGATGCACTATCTAATGCAGTCAATGCCGCCATTCCTGATGGTGAAAAAACGTTATTCTTAGAAAAAAATGGGATAGGCTATCCAGCATTATACCCCGGCGATTTAGTTGATTTTGTCAATTATCTTGTCGAAAGAATTGATAGCATCGATCTTGACGTGTTAAGTGATGATAACATTCAGGAGATAGGATTTATTATCACAAAAGTGAAAAAAATAAAAGAGATTTTAGTGCCTCATCTTTTAAATGGAAATGGACAATCGGCCATTCCATCATTTGTAAGTTCTCTTTGCTATATATCATTCTTTTTTGATACGATCTTCAGTTTCAATCGATTGCAAGATGCGAACTTACTTCCTCAAAAGTTATCGCGAAAAATAAAGGTTATGGATGCGCGGATAAAACAAGTATCCCCTGAAATTGATGATTTAGAGCAAAAAGTAAAAACTATCCTTGAAGCTTACACCACTGCTGATAATTTACCTTTACTTCTGGATGAGCTGAAAAAATATCGTGATGATATTCTTAAAGGCAAGGATGATATTACAACGTGTAAAGAAAATACTGATCATTCTTTGGTGTTAATGAAAATAGCACTAGATGATAGTGAAAAAATAATAAGTGATCTGAAAAAAAATAGCTTAAAGGCTCAGGAATACCTGGCTATGTGTGAGGAGGCTATCAGGGCTTCAACTTCGAAAGGATTAGCTGGCGCCTTTGAAATTAAAGCTGAAAAATTAAATTGGAGTATTCGTTTATGGGTCGGCGGCTTAGCAATGGCGCTTAGTGCAGGTGGATTCGTTGGATATGAACGACTCAAGGCGTTATCCGCTGTGCTTTCACAACCCAATCCGAACGCTATTGTTATTGGAACTCAACTAATTCTATCTGTATTTAGTATTGGGGCGCCATTATGGTTTGCTTGGTTATCAACTAAACAAATTAATCAGAGATTCAGGTTGGCAGAGGATTATGCTTATAAAGCTTCTGTGGCGAAGGCGTATGAAGGCTATAGAAATGAAGCATCTAAGTTGGATGATGAGGATTTTATAACTCGTTTATTTGATTCTGCTTTAACTAGACTGGAAGAACCACCACTGCGATTTGTTCAAGGTGAAGATCATTCTACACCTTGGATGGAAATGTTAAATTCTAAAGCATTTGAGCGTTTTTTAGATTCCTCAATAGATAATGTGAAGTATGTAAAAAATATCATTGAAAAAAAATCCAAACCGACCGTTATTTCTGAGAGCATTTCAGAAATTAATAAAGATATGAATTAAAACTATCAGAGGCTGGATAAATCCAGTCTCTGATTTTTTAAATAATTTAATGATGTTATTTATGATGTACGGTTTGCGTTTTTTTGTACGCTAAATTTTTTAATTTTGTTTGTATCGATGTAATTATCTTCTTCCAGAAATTAACATGTATTCTATGAGAGGAAACACTTCCTTATTAATTTCCCCGCAACGCGCCATCAGTAAACTGAATTAAACAGAAGAATTCATCATTTCTCTTTCCACCCTCGTCCGTATATCTGTTTTACCCAGCGACCGCGCCCGTCGCCATGCCCCAGGTCCATCGCCACCATTGCCAGCGCCTCTTTTTCACTGAACCCCTGCGCCAGCATTCTGAATAAGGGTGTCGCGGGGCCGTCCGCCTTTGGTGCCAAACACGATGGTTAGCCGGGTGGCTCCACGTTCAAGCGACTGCCGCCACGTCAGCAATGAACGTGAACAGCGAACCGCCTCCTGAGAGCGCAACCCCATCAGCCGTGCCAGCTCCAGCGCTGCCGCCAGTCCCGCGTCTTTCAGCCGGGCAGTCTCTGCCATCTGTTGATAATATTCCGGCGTGATGGCTTTCCGCGTTCCATTGCGGGATACGCCAGCCAGCCCCAGCGATTTATTGGATATCCGCTCACTCTGCGCCAGTTTTTCGCCCCGGCCTGCGTCAGGATTTTACGGATAGCCGCCGTTTCGTTATGCAGCGTCTGTTTCTGAATACCCTGCGCCAGCCGCATCTGAATATACGCCTCAATATGCTTCGCCTTTAAGTGGTGGACATAGCGTATCTGAATGTTCAGCTCCATCAGGCGTTCGCAGAAACGTCCTGCTGTGGCGATACGGTCGTGGACAGTCTTGTGCGACCCGCCAGCCTGCCGCGCCAGGTTTTTCATCTCTCTTTCCAGCATACCCATTTTACGTTTTCCTCTTCTCTCACTCCTGATTTTCACAAAACCACAACAGACAACGGATACAGCTTTCCCCGGCGCGTAGGCCGATAGCCCCTGATTTTTGTCGGGGCTGCGAGCAGTACCTGAGCGCCGGGGCGACGGCTGTTGAGGTTTTGCGGGGTATCGGTTGTGCTCTCAGAGCAGCCGCTAGCGCGAGCTGGTCATCCCCCGGACCGTCCTGGTGGTCCCCCTTCGGTACTGGCTCATGTTCTCCTTTTGTGAATGAATGGTTGAAATAAATGCTGAAAAGCGACGTCAGAAGCTCGCCTGTGGCTGGAACAGTTGATATGACTGGTGCAGGTGAAAATTTCTGCGGGCGTCAGTCTCTCACTGCGCGTGAGCGACTGACGCCCTGCTCTGGCGCAGGCGCTGAAAATTAGCAGTCTGGTGCAGGATGACGGTCACGCGGCA
>OGIB01000062.1_pt1 | contig 68583 bp, 55 predicted proteins | sample 1571691 | NCBI WGS metagenome assembly OGIB01 (sample SAMEA2582058, study PRJEB24529) | metagenome | biome: Human gut stool | place: China | collected 2011
TCCTATAAGTAATAAACAAGCTGTTATTATTGAAGATTCAAATATTCAAATTAAAAGTTATATCGCAAAGTTATGAATAAAAAAGATAAAAACAAAACAATTCTTACTATTATATCAACTTCGGCTGCACGAACACCCAACTTAAAGCTGCCGGTATGATGCCGCGCAGAGCCTGCATCTCGCCAGAGTTGCGCACTCCGCGACGGTAGAGGTCTGAGATGTCTTACTTATTTTCTCGCAGATACAAGCAGAAATGCCGCACTTTTTGCAGATTATTGTTCCGTAACACCCACTTGCTTCCAATCGACAAGCCCCTTTCCCTGGTCATCGAGTTCAACGGCAAGGGCTATAACCTTACGCTTGTCCTGCGCCGACTGGATGTCTCCGCGCTTGCGCATGGCTAATGCCGGTAGCACGGTTTCGTATAACGCCTGACGAACTTCGTGGTTGGGAAATCCGAGCAAGTAGAGTCCGTTCATGTACCCCTTTATCGTGAGATAGCCCGACTGGTAGAGGAAGAGTTCCGCTCCGCCTCCTGTCACGTCAGATGTCTCAATGATGGTGCTTAATATGGCGCTATGGTCGTAGTCTGTCAGCTTTATCTCCATATCGTCTACGAACTTGAGCAGCAGCGAGGTCGCTCCCGATGTAGCCCAATAGTTCTTGATATCCTTGTCTGCCAAAGCGTTCACAAGACTGAACGGATTGTATACATCAACCATGTTGCTACGACAGAAGTGATAGCCGTCGTAGTTGGTCTTCAGTCGAGCCATCGTCTCTTCTTCTGTCCATCCGTTCGCCTCGCCCATTGTCTTCACTTCTGGACCGAAATAGTCACTTATCTCCTGAGTAGTGATACCGCAGATGGCTGCAAACGGCTCGTCAAAACTGATGTTGCTGAGATTGTTGAGGACAGAGAAGAGGGATATTTGCGTGAACTTCGTGATGCCGGTAATGAAAACGAAACGTTCGTACTCGTCGTCGGCTTTCAGTATGGCGAACACTTCGCGGTAGACCGCTGTACACGCCTCATGGTCGGGCGTTTTCCATGAATGCTGCAAGGGCGAGTCGTACTCGTCTATCAATATCGCCACCGACTCGCCGGTCTGCTGATAGGCGGTCTGAATGATTGTGTCGAAGCGGTCGGCTAACGAAGCGCCTTCGTGCATGGCGATGCCATACTTCGCCTCTTCGCGCGAGAATGCCATGCTGAGATACGAGCGGATTGTCTTTTCCGATGCTCCAGCGCGACTCATGTCGAGCCTTATCACGGGCGACTTCTTCCATTCCTTTTCAAGATTCATAATCTTCAGTCCTTCGAAGAGGTCGCTTCTTCCCTCGAAATAAGTCTGCAACGTATCTACAAGCAACGACTTTCCGAATCGTCGCGGACGACTCAGATAGTTGTACTTCTTTCCTCTGTTGACAAGGTTCCAAACAATCTCGGTCTTATCGACATAGGCGTAGTTGTTTCTTCTTATTTCCTTGAACGATTGTATGCCAACCGGCAATCGTCTCTCCTCAAAGTCTGCCATAACGAAAAGATGGGTTAAAAGTTATATCGCAAATTTACGAATAAAAAAGATAAAAACAAAACAATTCTTACTATTGTATCAACTTCGATAGCACGAAAACCCAACTTAAAGCTGCCAATATCCCCACTACAGGCTCAGCTAATCCCCACCTTTCCCCACCGCCACCGAACGCAATCTGATCGGACGGCGTACGCAATCTGATTGGATTCCGAACGCAACCCAATCGGACACCGAACGCGAAACGATGACTTTTCATCAGCTTTCACAGAGAGAATGATGCACCATTGGCGGACTGTTGCAGAACATGTACATCACAACCGTTCTGCGCATAAACAACAAAAACGTGGCAAGCAGAACGCCAGCAATTTTGATTTAAGTCAATAAAACACAAGGATAAGCAACAATATTGTCAATCTGTTTGCGCAAACAACTAATTATTCATACCTTTGCATCGTCAAAAGATTAATAGATTGTTTAGGTTAGTAGTAATAGATTTAGGTTTTTAGTTATTAGGTTTAAGGTAACGATTGTTTAACAGGTAGCTATGAAGGATCGTGAGACTCTTCATTACTTTAGAATTTTTTCAAGTTAAACATAGTGACAGTGGCACAGCTCGTTGAGAGTTGTGCCACTGTTTTTTATGCCATACTCTGCAAATGCAAAAAAAACTGCAAGCGTCCGGTTTAAAACGCCTGCAGATATATTCTGTTTAAAGCAAAGAGTCGTTATGCATAGCTGTGCATTCCGCCGAGGAAGTAGTTCACGCCGAAATAGGTCATTACGAGCGTCAGGAAAGCCAGCGTCATAAACACATGGAACGCTGTCGGGCGGTGCAACTGGGGCACCGAGCGCGTGTGCAGCGCAACGGCATATATCATGAACGTGATGAGTGCCCACACCTCCTTCGGGTCCCATCCCCAATACTCGCCCCACGAGACGTTAGCCCAGATGGCTCCGATGAAGATGCCGATGCCGAGTGCGGCAAGTGCAGGATAGAGAAACACGAGCGAGAGCTGCTGCAGCTGTATCATCTTCGGCTGCGCTGTGCGACTGACGAGGCGCAGCAGAAGGGCGGTGAGCCCACTGATGAACGTGAACGAGAGCATGGCAAAACCCATCATTATTATAGACACGTGCACGCTGAGCAGCGGTGAGTTGAGCACGGGCATCGTGTGCTTTATCTGCGGATCCATCTGTCCGATGTGACTCACAAGCAGGAAGAAGCCCGACATGAGGAAGCCCAACGCCACAAGCAGGCGGAAGCGCACGCCGCAGACGAGCGCGAGCAGCTGCACGAGCCACGCCACGAAGAGCATCGTCTCGTAGCCGTTGGTCATCGGGAGTGTGCCGCTGATAGTCCAGCGCAGATACTCGCAGTAGGTGAGCGCGCAGAACGACAGAAGCAGCACTGCATAGTTGACGACAAAGAACGAGATGTGCAGTCTCTTGCTGCACACGCTCAGTCCATCATCGCCGCTTGCACCTTTAGCGTTCGCGCCGTTGTCCTCACGGCACATTCTGATTATAGTATAAAGGAAAGAGATTACGCCCATCGCCAGACACAGCATGAAGAGTATTGTGGCGAACGGAATATGGTTGTATATGCGCTCGGCTGCGACACGTCGGTCGGAAGGCATCGACGCTCCCCCATTCTTCTGCTGATACTTCAGCATCTTGCCCACCACGGCATCCATCTGCGCATAGTCGGAGGTTAGAGCATAATCGGATAGCAAGAAGAAAATCGAGCGCACGAACTGCTGATGCTCTCTGTCCATCGTCTTCGGCAGAGAGTCGGTAGGCGCATACCACGTGGTATTGCCTTTATACGTATAAGGAAAGAGTTTAAGGAGCGAGCCACTACGCAGCTCCATTATCAGTTGTATCTTATTGTCTATGGCAACCACCTGCGAATGGAACGCATCGTGGTTGCCGCCATAGTATTCCTGCACGTACGGACCGAGCGTGTAGCCGCCCATCGCGCTGTTGAAGAACTGACCTACGGGCACGTATTCGGGCAGCTGCAGACGGTCGCGCATCGCGGCACCTTTCAGTCGGAACATCGGCTCCTGCATCCAGTCGTCGGCGTAGAACATCCAGCCCGTGAGCACCTGCTCGGGCGTGTAGCCGTCATACGATGCTTTGCCGTAGAGGTTCTTGGTGAAGTCGACGGCGAGGGTCTGCAGCGGACATATGCGACTGTTGTGAAGCACCATCAAGCGTCCGAAGCGGTCGGCGCTTTCCTTAGGCAGAACATGTGCCTGAGCCGAGCCTGAGCCGAGCGCGAAAAGCAGCACCGTCGTCATCAGTCCTTTCTTCAGATGCGAGAGACGCAGCAGCTTGCGGTAGGCACCATGTGGGTCGAAGAGCATGTATATGAGCGAGAGGAACAGCAGAGCGTAGCCCGTGTATGTAAGGGGTATGCCAATGGGGTCGGAGTTGAAGGAGATTGACGCGCCGAGCATGTCGTTGTCGTACGACGACTGGTAGAAGCGCATCGCTCCGTATCTGAAGATGCGGTTCATCGACACCTTGCCGCTGTATTGCTTGCCGTGGTCGATGATGGTGAACTGCGACACGTAGTCTTCTGCCGCATCGGTGCCTTCATGGTATTGCACGTCGAAGCGGTCGAGGCGTATCTGGAACGGCATCTGCACATCGTGAGGCTGATTGTGGCGGTCGTACATCACGCAGGTGCTGATGTATGCGCCCTGGCGCAGATGAACCGTACCGCGCTCCGAACTGACGTGTGTCACGAAAGCGCCCGCAAGTATCACCACGAACGAGAGGTGGAGCGCTATGCCCGACCACGACTTGCAGCGGTGGCGCAGGAAATAGATGATGCCAGCAGCCGTGAGCACAGCCCAAAGCAGCGAGAACCACCATGCGCCGTACACATTGGAGCGCACAAAGTCGGTTCCGCTATACTTCTCCACTACCGTAGCGGCAGCCATGCAGACTATCACTAAAACATACAATGAGAAAAGCGTCTTCTTTAAAGGGTTTTGCATAATTCGGTTTGCTTATATATGATTATTCTCCCACGTACTTCGCAGGAAGCCGTGGGAGAATAAGTTACTAAATAGAGCGAAGGAACATGACCACTGCGTCGCGGTCTGCCTTGGAAAGATTGTAGAACTTGAGCGCCGAGTTGTAGGCGTGCGAGTTCTTCGAGTAAGCATGCCACATGATTGCTTCCACCTCGTTGCGTGCGCGGCAATCGTGCAGACGTTCTACACCGCTGCCGTTGATTGCGGCAAGTCCGCGTCCCCACAACGGTGTTGTGCGACACCACGATCCGTGTATGTCGTTCACCATGTAGAGCTTGTGCTGCATCATGTCGCTGTACGGATAGATGGTCTGGTTGGCGTAGCGCGGAAGCTTCTTGCCGGCTATCATGTTCGGTGTCCAGTAGTTGTCCGAACCGGTCTTCCACGACGGGCGGTGACAGCTGGCGCAGCCAATCTCCATAAACACCTTCTTGCCCTGCTGCACACGCGCATCGTTGAGGTTGCGGGCGCGCGGAATGGCAAGACCGCGATGCCATACCATGAACTCGTAGAAGTGGTCGGCAGACATCTCCGGCTCGAAGTTGTGCCACTCGTTGCTGAACTGGTTGGTGCCGGGCTTCAAGAGTCCGTTCACACGCTTGCTTATCTCGTCGTCGGTCGATGCCCAGAACGGCGATGTCGGGTCGTTCTTTATCTTCTCTATCACCTCCTTGTCTTCTGCCATTGCCGCAGCCCAAGCGTTTGTGGTGTAGAGCTTAGGACGGTCGGGACGTGTCACGTTCGTGATATTCCAGATGGCGTTGGCGCCGGGTCCGTCCTGCAGCGAGGCACGTGTCAGAGCGTAGGTGAAGCGCTTCACCATCGGCTTGCCGTTGCCGCCGTCGGCGTATACACCGGTGTTCTCGGTGCCGGGATACCATGCGCCGGCAGCGAAGTTGTCGGCAGAAGCGTCCCAGAATTTAGGGTTAACGTACTCCGAAACGTCAGCCACCTTGGCTACGTTCTTGTAGTAGTTGGCTGTAGAGGCATACTGCGCCTTGATGTCCTCTTCAGTGATGGCATCGAGCAGACCCGTACCCATCACGCCGATTGTAGACTCTACGCGAACAGCCACAGCCTTATTGCCTGTGTCGTAAGGATTAGGGTTGGTGCGGAACGCCGAACGCGGTATTGTAATCTCAGGATAGATAAGGTCGTAAGCTTCGCCGTCGGGGAACTTCATCGGCAGACCGCTTTCCATAGCCGTCACGTGATGCCACTGCATTTTGATCTGGCTCTCGTCGATAGGTGCCTTGAAGGGTTCTGTAGCTTGTGTCTGCGGCATACCCGTCACTTCAGCTACGTAGCCACCGTCGTTGCTGTTGGCTCCGTCTACGGGGTGATAAACAGCGAGCAGATAGCCGTTGCCATTGCCGTAGGACGTGGTGTAAGAGTCCATGCGGCGGCCATGTCCGTAGTTGGGGTGGCAGTCGAGACACGAGCGGCGAACAGAAGCCGGACCGAGTCCCTTGAAGCCAGAGTTGGCTGACGTGAACTGACGCTCAAAGAATTTCTCGCCGGCGTTGAAGTCGTCGATAAGTCCCTGCGCGGTTACTGCCGGTGCTTCGTCTTCGTAGCATCCTGAAGCCACGTTGTCGGTTGTTCCGAGTTCGCCGCCAGGATACCACTCCTCTTTAGAGAAGTTGCCGACAGCCTCGCCTACATACTTGCCGTCCGACTCCATTGGCTTGAAGTCTTCACCCGACGGATCGCTGTTCTCGTCCGAACACGAGAACAGCGATAGAGAGAGGGCCATTGCTAATGAGCCCATGAGATAGATTCGTTTCATTAATGTATAATTTTAAAAAGCCTTGGTTTTGTATTTCTAAACTGCCTAACAAGGCAGGGCGCTTAAAGCGCGTCCTGCTTGTTCACCCAGTCGCCAGCATTGTTCAGCTCCTCGTCGAGAGCCGAAACAGCGTCGATGCAGTCCTTTACGTGCTGGGCTCCAGGAGCCTCAACGAACGACTTGCCGCTGTTCTTGGCTGTCTCAAGTGACTGAATAGCCTTATTGAGAGCCGCTGTCAAGTCGTTCAGACCTGAGTAGTTCATAGCCTTGAGCAGGTTCAGGAGCGAGTGCTCTGCCGGAGCTGTTGCGTTTACGTCGCGTGTGCCGTAAAGCGTGTTCTTGATAGAGTAGATATTATCCTGATAATCGATGAACGAACGGTGGCTGTAAGGCGACTCGATATAGTCGCGAGAGTCTTCTGCTGAGGCCGAACCGGTAGCTGTACGGTAAGCCTGACCGAGCTTCTGGTCGGCAACCTCTGCGCAGATGTTAGAGCAACCGCCTACGAAAATCTGGCGAATGGTGCCCTGCCATGAGTTGTAGCCCGTTGTTACAGACGGAGAAAGCAGGAACTGACCGTAGCACATTGTGCCGTTGGCTGCCAAACCGTTGTAGCGAAGCGATGAGAACACGTAGCTTGCGTTGCTGAGCACGCTCTTTGTCTCGTTGCTTGCTGCGCTGCCCATCCATGTGAACTCGAGAAGTGCGGTGATGTTGCGCACGTCGGCTGCTACAGCCTGAAGGAATGCGAGCTCGTCAATGCCCTTTACTGAGGTCATGCCTTCTTCTGTCTCGTTAGCCTTGAGTGCTTCTACTGTGCGGTTCTTGCCTTCGCGGAACAGAACGAACTCCATGCCGTGGAAACCGAGTACCGACTGGAAGTGGCTGTTGTTCTCTGACACGAACTTAGCCGGGTCGCTGCCCTTGAAGCCCGCTACAAGTGTAGGGTTCTTGAGGGCGTTCTCAAGTTCTTTGTGGTCGAGAGGCCATGAGTCGATGTGCGGGTCAAGCTCGTTGACGGAAGCCGAACCGTAGAGGAAAGCCTCGCTGCGCTCCCACTCGCGACGTGTGTCCTTGAAGGCTTCGCAAGCAGCGTCAATCTGCGCCTGTGTCATAGTGCCTGCCTCAGCAGCGCTGTAGAGAGCAGCTGTTGTGGTGTAGAGGGTGCGTGCGTTTGCAGCGAGTGCCTTGTATGTTGGGTAAACAACCTGGTCGACGTAAACCTTCGCCACCTTCTGCATCGCTTTGTCCGAAGAGTTTACGCTCACTGTTGCCTGACCAACCTCTGGAAGCTGGAAATCTTGCGGCTCGCTATTATCGTCGCTACATGCAGTAAAACCGAACGATACGACTCCAACGAGGAACGCCATTACTAACTGTTGAAACTTTTTCATTGTGTCTTTGATGTTTAATTATTATTACTATAGGAACTTTATTATTTTTACTTTTAAAGGAATTGTCCTTGATAAGCCACGCCTATGTTCAGAGCCGGCTCGTCGTTGTACTGCTGCTTGAACTTGCGATAGCTGTATTCTGCCTTCACGCAGATCTGTGGCAAGGGATAGTAGTTGATGCCACCTGCAAAAATCTTCTTGCTTGTGTACTCCTTCGAACCACCGAGACATGAGTTGTAGTACTCGAAGTGACCGAAGACATACATCTTCTGACGGGCTGCGCGCAACTTTTCAATCTGTGAGAAGACATCGTAGCCTACTTCCACGCTTGTGGCAATGGCGTGCGAGCCGAACACCTGGTTCGACTGATAAGGCTTCACGTACTGCGTGTTAGGCTTGCGCATAGCGCTAATCTCCTTAGCGTTGCTAACATATCCATAGTCGACGTTGCCGCGTGCTACCCAGTTGTGGGCGTTGTATGTGAAGTCGAACGCACCGAGATAGATGTTGCCCTTGATGCGCTTGTTGTTGCCCTTCTCCATGTCGTGCGGAACGGCGTTGTGCATCGACTGTCCGAAGTAGCCGCTCACGCCCAAGCGCAAGCCGGGCACCGTGTAGTTGTCCACACGCGCTGCAAAGCCGTACTTGTTAGCCACCTCAAACTCGAAGGGCTTCGTAGTGCCGGGCTTAATCCAGTTGTCGCGCGAGAACTGCCATGCGTCGAGACCTGCAATCATCTGCAATTCGTAACGGAAGTCGCCGGCATGGCCCCAGAACGAAACGCCGGTCTGATGCCATGTGCAAGGCAGAATGGTGTTTTCGCCTTCCGGACGATAGACGGTGAAGAAGTTGAGCGGCTCGTGGTAGGCGTTGGTCAGACCTACGGGCACGACGATGTGGCCGGCACGTATGTTGGCAAAGCGTCCGAACGACTTCTGAATCCAGAACTGCTCCAACTCCACTTCGCCACCGCGCTCCTGCTCCTGCTCAAACTCGATAGACTCCTCTGCCTCATATTCTATAGCCGAACCTGTACCGCCATGCTCAAACTCAATCTCCGTGCCCAACGTCCAGCCCTTGCCAAAGTCATAACCTAAGTAGATAACAGCGTGCGGTATGTCGAAACGTCCGTGACTGGGGTCGTTCTTGTGTAGCTTAGCCGAACTGTAGCGGTTGCCACTGTCGCTGTAGAAGTTACGGCTGTAAGCCACTTCACCATATCCACCAACACTCAGTCGGGAACCCTTGGCGTGCTGCATCACACTGTCGGCAGCCACTGTCTGCGTGTTTGCTGCGAGCGGACTGCATACTGCCATCGCTGCACACGCCATAGAAACGATTGTAGATTTCTTCATTTTAATTATATAATTTTCACGACTGCAAAGTCGTACTTTGAAGAAAAAAAGCAGACAATACCTAAAATATAGTAAAGAAAGTTAGCACATACCACTACCTACTTTTGATGACTCAACGCCACATACACATTATATATACTATCAAACCCCATCAAACGACCATTCGAATAATCATTTATGGGTATCGGAGCGAACCGAACATCACACAAAACATACATATTAGGTATTTCATATATCTACAAAAGTAAATAACTTTGCAACTCAAATGCTGAAATAACATTTTTACGTAACACTAAATTTTAAAAGACAAAGCAAAATGAGATCAAAGAATTATCAGTTGATGCTCCTCACTGGTGCATTGACAGTGTCATTTGCGGCTAATGCAGTCGAAGTAAAGGATAACGAAAACACAACACGTGTTGAAGTGAAGGATAACAGTGCAGAACACACGCCCACGCCTACCGATGCCAACGTCTACGGACATGTGGTCGACAGAAAGAGTGGCGAACACATTGCCTACGCCACCATCCATATCAAAGGTACAACAATAGGCTGTACTACAGACAAGACGGGACACTACTTTCTTAAGAACTTGCCTGAGGGTAAATTCACTCTTGAGGTAAAATGTATGGGCTTCAAGCCCGTCGAGAAAACAATAACGATAAAAAAGGATGCCACTCAGGAACTCAACTTTGAGCTTCTCACCGACGACGTTGCGCTTGACGAGGTCGTCGTTTCAGCCAACCGCAGCGAAACAAAACGCCGATTGGCTCCGAACTTAGTGAGCGTGATTGGCAGCAAAATGTTTGACATCACCCAATCGACGTGTCTTTCCAAGGGACTCAACTTCCAACCCGGTGTACGCACAGAAGACGATTGTCAGAACTGTGGCTTCACACAGGTAAGAATAAACGGCTTGGACGGACACTACTCGCAGATATTGGTCGATTCGCGCCCCATATTCTCTTCGCTCAACGGTGTGTACGGTCTGGAACAGATACCTACCAACATGATAGATCGTGTAGAGGTGGTGCGCGGCGGAGGCTCCGCTCTCTTCGGTGCATCCGCTATCGGCGGAACCATCAACATCATCACAAAGGAGCCCATACGCAATTCGGCATCCTTCGGACACACATTCATGGCGCAGGGTGGTGCCAACTCGTTCGATAACGTAACGACCGGAAACGTGTCTCTGGTTACCGACGACAACAAGGCTGGCGTATATGCCTACGGACAAACACGCACACGCCAGGGCTACGACCACGACGGCGACGGATACACCGAACTGCCCGAACTGAAGAGCCAGACTTTCGGCCTTAACTCCTACCTCCGACTTAACCCCCACTCCAAGCTGAGTCTTCAGTATCATGGCATACATGAGTTCCGCCGCGGCGGCAACAAACTCGATCTGCCTTCTCACGAGGCGAACATCACCGAGCAGGTGGAGCACAACATACAGGGCGGCGGACTCACGTACAACTTCTACTCGCCAGACGAGAAGAACCGCCTGTCGGCTTACTTCTCGTTCCAAACCACATCACGAAAGAGCTATTATGGCGGCATCGGAGAGGGAACCGAAGAAGACATACAAGCCGCTACAAAGGCATACGGCAACACTCATGACTTCACATACGTCGTAGGATCGCAGTACGTCCACTCGTTTAAGAAATTGCTCTTCATGCCATCCGACCTGACTCTCGGTGCAGAGTACAACTATGACGGTTTGAAAGACGTAATCCTCGGCTACAACCGCAATTTCAAGCAAGACGTGCACATCGGTAGTTTCTTCTTCCAAAACGAGTGGAAGAACAAGCAGTGGAGTCTGCTCTTGGGCGGCAGAGCGGATAAGCACAACTTAGTGAAACGCATGATATTCAGTCCGCGTGCCAATCTCCGCTTCAACCCTACGGAGAACATAAACCTCCGCCTTACCTATGCCGGAGGATTTAGAGCACCACAAGCATTCGACGAAGACTTGCATGTGGGCGTTGTGGGTGGCGAACGTCTGGTTACGGTATTGGCTAACAACTTGAAGGAGGAGCGATCAAACAGCTTCAGCCTGTCAGCCGACTTGTATCATAATTTCGGCTCCGTACAGACCAACCTCCTGATAGAAGGCTTCTACACCGACTTGAACAACGTGTTTGCGCTTCGCAAGCTCGACCAACCCGACGCACAGGGCAATACCGTGCAGGAGCGTTACAATGCTTATGGTGCGAAGGTATTCGGACTGAACATCGAAGGAAAGGCTATGTTCACACGATGGTTCATGCTGCAAGCCGGACTCACTTTGCAGCAAAGCCACTACGACGAGGCTATTGCCTGGAACGATGAGGTGCCAGAACAGAAGTACAAGAAGATGATGCGCACGCCAAATACATACGGCTACTTCACAACTTCCTTCACACCCGTGAAGCGCTTCACAGCTTCCGTAACTGGAAACTACACTGGCAGTATGCTCGTTGGTCACGCTGCAGGCTCGGGGGTTGAAGCACCCGTGGCAGTAAACACTCCCAAATTCATGGAGGTAAATCTAAAACTGGCATACGACTTCCCCGTCTACAAGTATCTCACACTTCAGGTGAATGGCGGTGTGCAGAACATCACCAATTCTTACCAAAAGGACTTCGACAAGGGATGGAACCGCGACTCCGGCTACATCTATGGTCCATCGCTGCCAAGAAGCTACTATATCGGAATGAAGATTAACTATTAAAAGTAAAAAGGAGCCCCTCCCAACCCTCCCCGAGATGGGGAGGGTTGGGAGGGGCTCCTTTTTTACTCTTTTACTTTTCTAATATTCGTCCACAGCGAGTGTCTTTCTGTATTTATCAAGTTCGCGCTGCAACTGCTTCGTAATCTTTTCCGTGCCCGGCTTGCCGAAGATGTTGTTCTGCTCGTGCGGGTCAGCCTGCAAGTCGTAGAGCTCGCAGTAGTCTACAGCCTCATCCTTCGGTTCGAAATAGCCGATTGACTCCAATCCCTTCATCGTGCCATACTCGCGTGTGCCCGGCACGTTCTGATATTTGTTCTCAGACACAGCGTCGAGACCACCCTTGCCGTAGAAGTGGATGAGCTTATAACGCTCGGTGCGCACACCGTCGTGCTTGCGTACCATATGGTACGTCGGATAGTCGTAGTAGTGGTAGTAGATGCTCTGGCGCCAGTTCTTCACGTTGTCGCCGTTGGTGAGCACTGGTACGAGCGAACGTCCCGGCATATCCTTCGGTTGCTGAACGCCGGCGAGGGCGAGAAACGTCGGCGCATAGTCGATATTCTGCACAAGGCGGTTGCATACAGAGCCGGGCTTGGTGTGACCTGGGTAGCTCACGATGAGCGGAGTGCGTAGCGACTCCTCGTACATGAAACGCTTATCGAACCAACCATGCTCACCCATGTAGAAGCCCTGGTCGGAGGTGTAGACAATCATCGTATTGTCGGTGAGTCCGTTCTTGTCGAGATAGTCGAGCACACGGCCCACGCTCTCGTCAACACTTGCTATCACAGACATATAGTCGCGTATGTACACCTGATACTTCCAGTTGTCGAGGTCCTTACCCTTGAGCTGCGCCTCGAGCAGACGACGGTTGCGCGGGAAGTAGTAGCGTCCCCAAGCCGAGCGCTGTTCTGGAGTCATGCGGTTTATCTCGCCCATGAGAGCGTTGTATGAATCCTGACTGTCGGGGTTGTTGAGGTCGAGCATCTCGGGCACCTTGAAGTCCTGCTCCCAACGCATGTCGCGCGTGACGGACATCTTCTGCGTGCGAGCAGCAGAGCCGCGCGTAGCATAGTCGTCGTAGAAGTTCTCCGGCATCGGGAACTCAACGTCGTCGTACATACCGAGATATTTCAGGTTTGCCTGCCAGTTGCGATGCGGTGCCTTATGGTGCAGAAGCAGACAGAACGGTTTCGACGGGTCACGGTGCTCGATGAAGCTGAGTGCGTGGTCAGTGGTAAGGTCTGTAGAGTAGCCTTCCTCCACGACGAACTCGTTGTTGGTGTCGGTGCCACGATACTGCGGATTCCAGTACTGTCCCTGGTCGTTATACACATGATAGTAGTCGAAGCCCTTCGGGTCGCAACCCATGTGCCACTTGCCCACAACGGCTGTCTGATAGCCAGCCTCCTGCAGCAGTTCGGTAAAGAACGTGTGCGAGGTGTCGATGCCCTCGCCCAGCTGGCGTTGTCCGTTCTGATGGCTGTACTGACCGGTCATCAGGCAGGCGCGCGACGGCGTAGAGAGCGAGTTCTCGACGAAGGCACGGTCGAAGCGCATACCACGCTCGGCGAGACGGTCGATATTCGGGGTCGGTGCGAGCTTTGAGAGTGCGCTGCCGTATGCGCTTATGCACTGGTAGGCATGGTCGTCGCACATGATGTAAACAATGTTAGGGTGCTGCTGCGCCTTCTGCTGCTGGGCATACGCTGCCGTAACGCAGGAGAGGGCTGCAAGAGAAAGAATAGATTTGCTGTTCATTGTTTTTATTTCTGTAGATTGTTTTTCTTGGAGAGCGGTCTTTTTAGGGAGCGTTTAAGCCGAACTTTAGGGAGCGTTTAAGCCGAACTTCAGGGAGCGTTTAAGCCGAACTAAGCCTCTTTAAGCCTTTCTAAGCCCTTGTGGAGATAGGCAGTTCTAAGCCTTTGCTAATTCATAATTGAACAATTCCTCATCGGGAAGCCGCCAATTAATAATTAATAATTAAAAATTAATAATTCATAAGGTATTCAGCGAAGATGCGTGCTGCGCTCTCGACCTTTGCTGCACACGGGCGTGTCTTGTAGTATTCGGCTGTGCGTGGCGAGGCAACGTAGCTCGACTGCGCTTTCTCATGCCCCTTCAGTCCGAGCAGCTCGGCACAGACCACCGATCCGTTCTGCACCTTAAACTCGTCAAGCAGTTCCTGCACCACCTTATAGCACATCGACTTGCCCTTGCGGTCGGCACCGTCAGTCTGTCCGCGGTCAAGTCCGGCGAGGATAACTATGCCCGAGACGGCACCGCACATCATGCGCATACGCCCTACTCCGCCACCGAAGCCTGCCGCAATACGCTTCGCTATCGTGTCGTCGAGGTTATATAAGTCGGCGAAGGCAGCCACAACCGACTGGCAGCAGCCGTAGCCCTGCATGAAGTTGTCCACCGCACGCTGCACACGTGCCTCAAGTTCGGGAGTAAGAGGTTGTTTGTCTGTTGATTTGTCCATACTGCTTAGGTTTTAATATATTAGGGAGAGATGTATCAAATATATAATATACCGCATCCTCCCCCCTACTGTTCACTTTAGTGGTTCAACGTGAATGTTTATGTGCGTGCGCTCGCCGAAGTGGCTGCGCAGTTTGCGCTCGATGTTCGTGGCATGGGCGTGCGACTCGTTGAGCGATATCTCGCCAGGCATACGCAGGTGCATCTCTATGGCTATGCGACTGCCGATGCGACGTGTGCACAGATTATGCATTCCGCTCACCTCGGGCTCGCTCTGCACAATCTCTGCTATCTGCCGCTCCTCTGCGTCGGGCAAACTCTTCTCGAGCAATTCGTCAAGCGCACCGCTCACGAGCATGGCTGCCGTGCGTATGATGAAGATGCTCACCACAACGGCGGCTATCGGGTCGAGCACAGCCCACTCCTTGCCGAGGAAGATGGCTCCGCCGATGCCTATGGCTGTGCCTATGGAGGAGAGCGAGTCGCTACGGTGGTGCCATGCGTTGGCTATGACCGCCTGCGACTGCACCTCCTTGCCCACCTTGACGGTGAAGCGGTAGGTCCACTCCTTCAACATAATGCTGAAGAGTGCCGCCAACAAGGCTACGATGCCCGGTTGTTCGATCGGAGCACCGTTGAATGCTGCCCACGTGCGGTAGGAGCCACTATATAATATGTATAGTCCGACACAGAGCAACGCCACACCTATAAAAGATGTGGCGAGTGTCTCGTATTTGCCATGACCATAGTCGTGGTCCTTGTCTTCGGGCTTTGAGCTTATCTTCACGAACAACACCACTACGATGTCGGTAAGGAAGTCAGACAAGGAGTGCACGGCATCGGCTATCATAGCTGCCGAGCCACCCAGGATGCCTGCCATGAACTTGAACACCAACAGCACCACGTTCACCACGCTGCCCATGAGCGTTACGAAGTAGATGCGGTGCTCTCTGTCTTTTGTTTCCATATCAGATTAGAACTCGCTTGTAAAGTGGAACTTGATGTGCTTGAAGTCCTGCTGCGCCATCGAGAGCACGTAGCCAGAGTCGGCGAGGAACACATCGCGACCGTCGCGGTCCTTCGCCATATACTGATACTTGCGCTTCTTGAACTGGTCAAGCTCTTCTGCATCGTCGCTCTCTATCCAGCACGCCTTGTGCAGGTGTACTGGCTCCCAACGACACTTGGCGTTGTACTCGTTCTCAAGACGGTACTGAATAACCTCGAACTGAAGCTGACCCACGGTGCCGATAATCTTGCGACCGTTGAACTGGTTGACGAACAACTGCGCCACACCTTCGTCCATGAGCTGGTTGATGCCCTTCTCAAGCTGCTTCGCCTTCATCGGGTCATCGTTCTCGATGTACTTGAACATCTCTGGTGAGAACGAGGGAAGTCCGCGGAAGTGGAGTTTCTCGCCATCGGTGAGCGTGTCGCCAATCTTGAAGATGCCGTTATCGGGCAGACCAACGATGTCGCCCGGCCATGCCTCGTCGATGGTGCTCTTGCGCTGAGCCATGAACTGTGTGGGCGAAGAGAAGCGCAATGTCTTGCCCTGGCGCACATGCAGATAGGGCTTGTTGCGCTCGAACTTACCGCTGCACACCTTGCAGAAAGCGATACATGAGCGGTGATTGGGGTCGATGTTGGCAGTAATCTTGAAGATGAAGCCCGTGAACTTAGGCTCTTCGGGGTCTACCATGCGTTCCTCTGCCTTTGTGGGGCGTGGCGACGGAGCTATCTTGATGAAGCAGTTGAGTAGCTCCTGCACACCGAAGTTGTTGAGAGCCGAACCAAAGAATACTGGTGCCACCTCTGCCGAGCGGTATGTCTCTACGTCGAACTCAGGATATACGCCGTCGATGAGTTCAAGGTCGTCACGCAACTGCTGCGCATCCTGCTCGCCAATCTGTGCGTCGAGTTCAGGCGAGTGTATATCGACCTCCACCTTCTCCGTCACGCGCTGCTTGTCGGGCTTGAAGAGGTCGAGCTTATGCTCGAAGATGTTGTACACGCCCTTGAACTTGGCACCGATATTGATAGGCCATGAGAGCGGGCGCACGCTGATCTGCAACTCCTCCTCCAGCTCGTCGAGCAAGTCGAACGGGTCGCGACCCTCGCGGTCCATCTTGTTGATGAAGATGATTACGGGGGTGTTGCGCATACGGCACACCTCCATAAGCTTACGTGTCTGTGTCTCCACACCTTTCGCTCCGTCGACCACGATGATGGCAGAGTCGACAGCTGTAAGCGTGCGGTAGGTGTCCTCGCAGAAGTCCTGGTGACCCGGAGTGTCGAGGATGTTCACCTTGTAGCCTTCGTAGTCGAACTCCATAACTGATGTTGACACCGAGATACCGCGCTGTTTCTCAATCTCCATCCAGTCGGACGTAGCACTCTTGCGTATCTTGTTGTTCTTAACTGCACCTGCCACCTGAATCTGTCCACCGAAGAGAAGAAACTTCTCGGTGAGCGTTGTCTTACCGGCGTCAGGGTGTGATATGATGGCGAATGTTCGCCTGCGTTCTATTTCTTGATTCATACTTTTCTTTAATTGGGTTTCAGATAGGGATAAGCCGAACTAAGCCTCTTTATGCCTTTCTAAGCCGAGGAGCAGACTTTTTTACCCTTTTACTTTTTTACCCTTTTACTTTTTTACTTTTAAAACTCCTCCTCGTCGTCAAACTTGAGGCCTTCGGTCTTGTCCTTGATGTGATAGTCGCTGAGCATACCGAGGAAGGTTGAAATCTCCTTGATGGCGTGCTCCGTGTCGGGACTTATCGTCTTGTGCTGCAGGCGCAGCATCATTGTGCCGTATAGCGCATTGAGGCAGGTCTCCACCTCGTTCACGTCCTTGTCGCCCTTGTTGCGCAGCTCCACGATGAACGGCAACACACGATAGTACTCGGCGTTGTAAAACGGGAAGCGCGAGCTTTGCAGCAGCTGGTTGTGCAGGTCGTTCATGTCCTTCACAACAATCTGGTTGATGGCGAGATGGCCGCCCTCGCGTTTACCTTCCGAGTTCATCATAGTGATGAGAGCACCATACCAGTCGACCATCTCCGCACGCTGCTCTTCGGTATAGTCAGCGAAGCGCGCGATGTACTCGTTCTTGATGCGCGACAGCTGGCAGCCATAGGCGCGGATAATATCCTCCACCTGCCACATATAGAGCACGAACTCCGCCGTGCTCTTCTTTCTTAATTCTTGAGAAATAAACATAATTATCTTATTCTTTTAGGCCTCGTTCTGGCAGCGTCTAAGCCGAACCAAGCCTCTTTAAGCCTTTCTAAGCCCTCCCCGACGGAGAGGGTTGGGAGGGGCTCCTTTTTACTTTTTTACTCTTTTACTTTTTTACTTTTAATACGGCAGTGTGTACAGATTGAACACCGTGCCAAGGAGCATAATCAGCGAGAAGATGACCACGATGCAGCCCACCACACGATTGATGATGAGGATGCCGCTCTGGTCGAACTTTCCGCGCACCTTGTCTACGAGCCACGACAGACCAAACCACCACAGCATAGCGCCAAACACTATGCTTGCATAACCTATAGACATCTCCAACGGACGCTTCGGCACCACAAAGGCAAACTGAGCAAAGAGGAAGATGAAGAGGAAGATGATAAGCGGATTGGAGAGTGTCACCAAGAACGCCGTGAAGCAGTTGTGCATCAGCGTGCCTTTCTGCGGTTTGTTGCTCCGATGAATATTCTTCGTCGGGTTTGAGCGATAGCAGTAGATGCCAAACAACAGCAATACAATACTGCCACTTATCTGAAGCAGAAAACGCGTACGCTCGTTGCTCACAAGATCCATGACAAAACTCATACCGACACCCGTAAACAACGCATATATAAAGTCGCTGATACAAGCACCGATACCCGTAACAAAACCATACCAGCGACCTTTATTCAGAGTTCGTTGTATGCAAAGCACCCCCACCGGACCCATCGGAGCCGATGCCATGATGCCAATCAGTATTCCATGGAATACAAAGTCTAAAATATCTAATTGAATTGGAAAGTGCATAACAATTGCAAAATTGCGAATTTTATGCGATATAGGCAAATTTTAGTGTTAAAACTTTGTGCGATTAAGACATTTTTAATACCTTTGCCCATAGACAAAACACTCGTTTACTTGTTAACTTGTCAACTGGCTTACGAGCAACTTGTCAACTCGTCAACTCGTCAACTATTCTATTAATTTACTAAATAAAAACAAAAATGACAGAAGATTTATTGAAACCGTATGTAATCGGTTTGGACCTCGGAGGCACAAACTCTGTGTTTGGTATCGTTGACAGCCGTGGTGAAATCAAAGCTACCACAGCCATCAAGACCCAGGGATATGGCAACAATGTTCAGGCTTACGTAGACGCAGCTGTAGAGGCTCTGCAGATCATCATCGACCAGGTAGGCGGCATCAGCAAGATCAAGGCTATGGGTATCGGCGCTCCTAACGGCAACTACTACAACGGCACCATCGAGTTCGCTCCGAATCTCGAGTGGGGACGCGACGGCGTAGTGCCTTTGGCTAAGCTCTTCAGCGACAAACTCGGCATTCCAGTAGCACTCACCAACGACGCTAACGCAGCAGCCATCGGCGAGATGACCTACGGCGTAGCTCGTGGCATGAAGAACTTCATCGTCATCACTCTCGGCACAGGCGTCGGCTCTGGCATCGTAGTGAACGGACAGCTCGTTTACGGTTGCGATGGTTTCGCCGGCGAGCTCGGTCACGTTATCGTGAAGGAGAACGGACGCGACTGTGGATGCGGACGCAAAGGCTGCCTCGAAACCTACTGCTCGGCTACTGGCGTAGCACGCTCAGCACGCGAGTTCCTCGCTAACAGCGACGAGCCGTCACTCCTCCGCGAACTCGACCCAGAGAAGATCACTTCTTACGACGTGTCGATGGCTGCTGCCAAGGGCGACAAGATTGCTCTCGACATCTACGAGTTCACTGGTCGTCTGCTCGGCGAGTCATGCGCCAACTTCGCAGCCTTCTCTTCACCAGAAGCATTCATCTTCTTCGGTGGTCTGACAAAGGCAGGTGCTCTTATCATGGACCCGATCAAGAAGGCATACGACGAGAATGTGCTCAACATCTTCAAGGGCAAGGCTAAGTTCCTCGTAAGTGCTCTCGAAGGCTCTTCTGCAGCCGTGCTCGGTGCATCAGCAGTAGGCTGGGACATCCAGAAGTAACCTCAGGGGGTGCACTTTAGGGGGTGCACTTGTCTCCGCTCGGCTTTGCCGCTTGCCAGAGCAAGAAGTGCACCAACCGAGCAAGAACTGCTCCAACAAACACAGTCCTATAAAGACAATGTGCAACCATGCACAAAGTCTTTATAGGACTTTTTTCGTATTCAAAAGACCCTGAAAGCAATTTTTGTGTTCTAAAATTTGGCGATTTGGCACATTCATATTATTTTTGCACTTACATAATCGTTTAACCAAAATCTATTAGCCCACCCCCAAAATATGTACGCAATCATCATCAACGCCGTAGCCATCATCATAGGCAGTGCCATCGGAGCCTTGTTTCAGCGAGGCATCAGCGAGAAATATGTCAACGTCCTCAACACCGCAATGGGACTTTGCGCCATCACCTTAGGTGCGAATGTTGCGATGGAAAGTATGCAGAAGTCAGAATACCCCGTGCTCTTCATCTTCTGCCTGTCGATTGGCGGACTCATCGGCACACTTCTCAAAATGGATCAACACATGGATTGCGCCACACGTAGCATCTCAGGCAGCAACCTTGCCGAAGGCATCACCACCGCCATTCTACTCTGCTGCGTCGGCACACTCGCCATGATGGGTCCCGTGATGAGCGCACTCTACGATGACAACACCTATCTCATGACTGCCGCCACGCTCAACTTCGTCACCGTTTTGGTGCTCGCCTCGTCGTACGGCTTCGGCATAGCACTCACGGGCGTAGCCGTATTTGTATGGATGTCGTCAATCTACGGCATAGCGCTGCTCTCGCAGTCGCTCATCTCCCACGAACTCATCACCGAAGTGTCGCTCGTCGGCGGCATACTCATCACCGCTTCCGGCTTAGGCATTCTGCACATCAAAGACTGCAAGACCATCAATCTGCTTCCTGCCCTCTTCATGCCTATTTTTTTCTTCGCACTGCGCGCCCTTTGCGCCCAGTTAGGCATCAATTTCTAAAGCACATAACGCGCAGCTTATCGGATTGTATAATTAGAACGTGCAAGCCTATGCTGCAGACGCATAGGCATAAAAAACTGTGGCGCAACTCTCAACGAGCAGCGCCACAGTCACTATGTTTAACTTGAAAAAAATTCGTAATCAATGAAGATTCTCACGAGCCTTCATGGCTACCTTGTTAAACAATCGTTACCTTAAACCTAATAACTAAAAACCTAAATCTATTACTACTAACCTAAACAATCTATTAATCTTTTGACGATGCAAAGGTATAAACAATCTACTGTTTGCGCAAACAATCAAAGCAAAACATTCGATTTTTTGCCTTATTATTGACCTAAATCAACACATGTGTACGAACACAACTATATTTTTACCATCCGCCGCCCAGCGCCTTGTACATCCTAACCATGGTGATTTGCTTGTCGCGGATGGCGTTGCTAAGACCTATTTGCGCGTCGAAGTAGCTACGCTGGGCATCGAGCACATCAAGGTAACCGATTACGCCGTTGATGTACTGCAGCTGTGCCAATTCCATAGCCACCTTTGACGAACGCTCCAACTCACGACGCGATTCGTAGATCTCCTCAATCTTGTTGAAGTCGACGATGGCGTTGCGGGCGTCCTTGAAAGCACAAAGCACAGCCTTCTCGTATGCGTAGCAGGCTTGCTCGTAGGCAGCTTTCTGTGCTTTCAGCATGGCGCGGTTCTTACCCATAGCAAAAAGCGGTCCCAGGAGATTAGCACTGAGGTAGTGGATGGGCGACTTGAAGAAGTCGCCCATTTCCTTGCTCTCCAAACCGTAACTGGCAGTAAGTGTGATGCGCGGAAAGAGGTTGGTGAATGCCATGCCCACGGCGGCGTTACTTGCTATAAGACGTTGTTCGGCTTCGCGCACATCGGGGCGGCGCTCCAACAAGGTGGAGGGGAGCCCGACGGGCAGCGACTCGGGCAACTTCACTTCTTCGGGAAGTATTGAGCGGTGTATCACCTGCGGATATTCGCCTGCAAGGAAAGCGATGTCGTTCTCTTTAATAGAGATCTTACGCTCCAGCTCTGGCACCAGTGTAGCGGTGCGGGCGTATTCCACCTTTGCCTGCTGATACGATGTCTCAGAAGTAAGACCGCCTTCGAAACGCAGTTTGGCGAGGCGCACGCCTTCTTCGCGCGCTTTCAAGGTCTGGCGCACAATCTTCAGTTCGTTATCCAAGGCTACCAACTCGAAGTAGGATTGCGCCACTTCGGAGATGATGCTCATCTTCAAGGCACGCTGTGCTTCGATGCTTCCCAAGAACTGCGCCATGCTCTTGTCCTTAGCCCAACGGAGGTTGCCCCACAAGTCGAGTTCCCACGAAGCAATGAACTTAGCATGCTGCTTGGTGCTGTTCTTATAATTATCGCCACCATAGTTGGTGCCCTCCTTTTCTATAAAGGCTTTGGCGTCTATGCGCGGAAAGAGGTTTGCCCAATCGATGCGCTTCATGGCTGCCAACTCCTTTACACGCGCACTGGAAATCAGCAAGTCCTTGTTATGCTCCAATGTCTTGCTGATGAGCTGCTGCAAAGTGGTATCGGTGTACATCTCCCACCACTGCATATCGGCAATGGTGAGCGTATCGTTCTGAGGAGCCTTAGAGAGCCGTTCGGGCAGATTAAGCTCCGGACGTGTATAGTGTTGACCCAGCTGGCAAGAAGCCATACTGAGACTTCCTGCCACGACGAGCATATAGAATAGTATCTTTTTCATTGTGTTCGCTTTTTATAATAAACAACATTACGCTTGCTTGCGGAGGGTGGTGGCTTTTGCCTTGTTCTTCATCTTATATATAAGTACGAAGAAGAAAGGCACCAGGAGTATTCCGACGGTTACGGCTACTATCATTCCGAAGAACACACCGGTACCGATGGCTTGACGGCTGGCTGAACCCGGACCGCTGGCTATGACCATAGGCAGCATACCTAAGATGAATGCCAACGAGGTCATTAGGATTGGGCGGAAACGCAGCTGCGACGCATGAAGCGCGGCTTCTACCACGTCTACCCCACGGTCTACCTGCTCTTTGGCGAACTCTACAATCAGGATGGCGTTCTTGGCAGCCAATCCGACAAGCATCACGAGACCTATCTGGAAGTAGACATCGTTCTCGAGTCCGCACGCCCACACACCGAGGTAAGCACCTAAGGCTGCTATCGGCAACGTGAAGAGAACAGCGATTGGCACCGTCCAACTCTCGTAGAGTGCAGACAGGAAGAGGAATACGAAGAGGAACACCAATGCCAGCACCATCGCGGTTTGTCCGCCGGCTTGTTTCTCCTGATACGAGAGTCCGCTCCATTCTATACCGATGTTCTCTGGAAGATGCTTGCGGGCAATCTCTTCTATCGCTTGCATCGCCTGTCCCGAACTGTATCCTTCGGCTGCGCCGCCTCTGATCACGGTGCTATTGAACATATTGAAACGCTTGATGCTACCGGGACCTGTGGTGTATCTTGTAGTGCCGAGCGAGGTTAGCGGAATCATCGCATTGTCGCTTCCGCGCACAAAGAAGAGGTTGATATTGTCCTTGTGCTCGCGGTAGTTGGCTTCAGCCTGAATATACACACGATAGATGCGGTTGAACATATTGAAGTCGTTCACATACACCGATCCGGTATAAGCCTTCATTGTAGAGAATACATCTGCCATCGGCACGCCGGCAAACTTCACCTTGTCGCGGTCTACGTCGAAGTAAAGCTGCGGTATTTCTGCCTGAAGCGATGACGACAGTCCTGAAAGTTCCTTGCGTTGCTGGGCGTAGTGGAGCAGAGTGTCTGTAGCTGCAGCCAACTGTTCGAAGGTGGCATCGCCACGGGCTTCGAGCTGCATTTCGAAACCGCCCGAACTACCCAAACCGGGGATGACGGGAGGAGTGGAAAGATACACCTTGCATTCGGGGTAAGCCGAAAGCTCTTTCTTTACCTGCGCCATGATGGCATCAATAGTCTGTTCGCCTCGCTTTTCCCACGGTTTCAGGATAACAGTAAGGTCGGTACGCGCCTGACTGGTTCCTACACGCGGACTGCTGCCCACTACGCTCTGCACATAATCGACCGACGGCAGAGACATAAGGTACTCTACCGCCTTGGCGCTTACGACACGGCTACGCTCAAGTGTAGCTCCTTCGGGCAACTCCAGTTCTACACGGAAGTATCCCTGATCCTCGGTTGGGAGGAAGCTGGTAGGAATGATGCGGTGCAGCACAAGAATGGCGATAAGCACTACTCCAAACGAGCTTAACACGCGACGCTTATGGCGCAAGATGCGCTTGATAAGAACCACATATTTATTAGTACCCACGCCCAGCCAGTCGTTGATGCGGCGGAACACAATGTTCTTACGCTTGTTGGGGTCTTCTTTCTTCAGAATGAGCGAACACATCACGGGACTAAGCGTGAGAGCTACGACCGTAGAAAGCAATACCGACACCACGATGGTGATGGTGAACTGACGATACAGCAGTCCGGTGATGCCGGGCAGGAAACTAACGGGCACGAACACGGCAGCCAACACCAAAGAGGTAGCGATGATAGCACCGACCAATCCCTCCATGGCTTTCTTTGTAGCCTGATACGGCGAGAGGTTCTCTTCGTCCATGATGCGTTCTACGTTTTCTACCACCACGATGGCATCGTCCACCACAATACCGATGGCAAGCACCAGTCCGAGCAAGGTAAGCATATTCAGCGAGAAGCCGAAGATAAGCATAAAGCCGAACGTACCGATAAGCGAGATGGGCACTGCCACAAGCGGGATAAGCGTAGCACGCCAACTCTGCAATGAGAGATATACCACAAGGATAACCAGAACGAGCGCCTCGAACAGGGTTTTGTACACTTCATGGATGGATTCGGAAATATACGTGGTCATGTCGAACGGTATTTCGTAGCTGAGTCCTTCGGGGAAGTTGGCACTGATCTCCTTCATGGCTTCTTTCACCTTGCCTGCCACTTCCATGGCGTTGGCACCCGGAAGCATGTAGATGCCCAGTACGGCAGCGTTTCCGCCGTTTATTCCGCTCTCTGTGCTGTACGACGAAGCCTCAAGCGAGATGCGTGCAACGTCGCGCAGACGAATGATTGAGCCGTCGGGATTGGCGCGCACTACGATTTCCTCAAACTGGCTCACGGTAGACAGACGGCCCTTGGTGCTGATGGGGATAGTGATGTCGGGTCCGCTCATGGGTTGCTGACCCAACACTCCGGCTGCCGACTCGCGGTTCTGGTCTTTTATGGCAGACTGGATATCGGCTACGGTAAGTCCGAAGTTGGCCATCTTGTCGGGCTGCACCCATATCTGCATGGCATAGTAGCGGCTGCCGATATTCGACACACGACCTACGCCGGGGATGCGTCGCAGCAGGTCGAGCACGTTGAGCGTAGCAAAGTTGCTCAGGTAGATTTCGTCGAACTTAGGGTCGGAAGAGGTAAGACAGATAGTGAGCAACTGGCTTGGTGCCTGCTTCTCTACCGAAATGCCGTTCTGCACTACTTCGGCTGGCAGACGCGATTCTGCCAACTTGATGCGGTTCTGTATTTCTACTGCCGCCAAATCGGGATCGCTATTAATATCGAAAGTAACGGTGGCAGAGAATCCGCCTGTGTTCGTACTGTTCGATTCCATGTAGAGCATACCCGGAGTACCGTTAAGCTCTTGCTCGATAGGCGTAGCCACGGCTTGCGAAACGGTCAGAGCGCTTGCACCAGGATATGATGCTCCGATCTTCACAACGGGTGGCGTGATTTGCGGATATTGGTCAATAGGCAACATCGTGAGACCGATGATGCCGACAATGACTATCAATATGGAGATGACAGCCGAGAAGATCGGTCTGTCAATGAAAAAACTAACTTTCATATTCGCACGTTATTTTCTGTTTGTGTTCGCTGTAGGCTTTACGGGGTTCACCTTAACACCCGGTGTAAGCTTGTGGAAGCCTTCGGTCACAATATTCTCGTTGGCTGCCAAGCCTCGTTCCACTACCACTTGGTTTCCAACTTCCGGACCAAGCTCTATGAAGCGGCGTTCCACGATATTGTCGCGGCGCATTACGTAGATGTAGGCTCCTCCCTTTTCTATAATAACCGATTTCATGGGCACCACGATAGAGTGCTCACGTACATCGAGCAGCAGCTTTACTTTGGTAAACTGACCGGGCAGCAACACACGGTTAGGATTCGGCATCTCGGCACGTACGGAGAAAGTGCCTGTGCGAGGGTCTACCTGAGGTTCTGCGAAATCTACCAATCCCTTGTGCGGATACACCGTGTTATCGGCAAGGGTGATGGTTACATTCGGTTGCCATGAACGTGTGTCGTCTTTCTGACCGAGCAACACATTGCGCTCCTTGCTCTTCAGATAGTCGAGTGCCGTCATGCTGAAGTCCACCAGTACGGTGTCACTCTTCACCACAGTCGCTAACAGCGACTTGGCACCCGGTCCGACAAGAGTGCCTAAGTCTACATGGCGTTCGCTGATATGTCCTGCAATCGGAGATCGCACCACAGTACGCCCTAACTCTAATTCCGCTTGGTCGAGGTCGGCTTTGCTCATGCCCACCGAGGCTACAGCTGTTTCGTACGCAGCAATGGCGTTGTCGAGATCGAGCTGGCTGGCAGCATTCTGCTTGTAAAGCGGACGGATACGCTCCAAATCGCGCTTCGCCTTCAGCGCCTGCGCTTCATCCTTCTTCAGCTGCGCACGCACCTTGTCTGCCTTAGCCTTGTATTGGTCTTGATTGATAACAAACAACACCTGGTCCTTATTCACATAAGTACCTTCTGCAAACAGCATCTTCTCAAGATAGCCCTCAACGCGAGCGCGCACTTCTACGAACTGCTGAGCGCGTACACGACCTACATATTCGCCGTAAATCTCTACGTCTTTTTGTGTTGCCGGAGCAACAACCACTGTGGGAAGTTCGGGTTCGGGTTCAGAACGATGGGTAGCTATCAGATAAACTCCAATAACCAAAGCGATGCATAATACTGCAAGTGCTGTTCTTTTCTTCTTCAATGCCAATTCTCTCTTTGTATAAAACAGTCTCATATCTGGGATTTATATATTTATTGTTGATTAATAACAAGACAGGGGACAAATTACGTGCCACACATCATATTTTATCTTAAAGCACTCGTAACCAGCCGATTGCTTATTTACACCATATCCAACAAGTGTAGAAACCGGTCTACACAGTGTGGAATTTTTCCACATATCATAACTCTTAATGGACTGTATTACGAAAGCACTTGCCAAATTGTAAAATTATTAGTAATTTAGCGACCCGTAAAAGGAACAAAATAAAATATAAATAGTGCAAGCATACAATTCCAAACCTCATTACGCCCTACTCGACGGTCTGCGCGGTGTAGCCGCCCTGCTCGTCGTATGGTATCACGTGTTCGAAGGCTTCCAGTTCGCCGGCAACAAGCCCGTCATCGACTTCATCAACCACGGCTATCTCGCTGTCGACTTCTTCTTCATCCTCTCAGGTTTCGTAGTGGGCTACGCCTACGACAGTCGTTGGGGCAAGACACTAACCACGGGCGGATTCTTCCGTCGCCGTTTAATACGCCTGCAACCGATGGTGTGCATGGGCGCACTCATCGGTGCCGTGTCTTTCCTACTTACTGGCATGGAGCGTTGGGACGGCACACACGCCACTCTCGGGCTTACACTTCTTGCCTTCGTCTGTGGCTGTCTGATGCTGCCGGCTCTGCCCGGTATGCCACGCGAGGTGCGTGGCAACGGCGAGATGTTTCCGCTCAACGGACCGTGCTGGTCACTCTTCTTCGAGTATATCGGCAACATCGTGTATGCGCTCATCATACGCCGACTTTCCACACGCTTGCTCTCCCTGCTGACGGTAGCATTGTGCTGCACACTGACGTGGTTCGCCGTCACCGATCAGTCTGGCTACGGGTCTATCGGTGTGGGTTGGACTGTAGACAGCATGAATATGCTCGGCGGATCGCTGCGAATGCTCTGCCCGTTCACAGCCGGTGTGTTGCTTTCGCGCGTCTTCAAGCCTTTCAATAACGTGCGTGGTGCGTTTTGGATAAGCACCGCCGTGCTTCTCGCACTCTTCCACGTACCTTATATAGGTAGAAGTTATTCGCTCGGCGGTATCTTTGGCACGCTTAGTCTGAATGGTGTGTTCGAAAGCGTATGCATCGTTGCTATCTTCCCGTTGGTGGTGTGGTTCGCAGCATCGGGCAAGACCACCGACGCCACTTCTACACGCATCTGCCGCTTTTTGGGCGACATCTCTTATCCGCTCTACATCGTCCACTACCCGCTGATGTACGCCTTCTATCGTTGGCTCATCAAGACCAAACAGTACACTCTGCAAGAGACATGGTACGTAGCGCTGGCTGTTGTAGTTGGCAGCATCGTATTGGCATGGCTGTGCCTTAAACTATACGATGTGCCCGTTAGAAAATGGCTCGCTAAGGTATGGCACTAACCCTGGATATTTACTTCTTCTTTATCTCGTAACCTATTTTCTTGAAAGCCTCAACATAGTCGTCGTATTTGGCCTTTCTGCCGTCGTACACGATTGTCACTTTCTGGTCGTCCACAGAGGTTGCGATTTTCTTTGTGCCTTTCACAAAGCGGATGTTGCTCTTTATCTTCTTCTCACAGTTCTCGCAGTGCATCTGCGGCTGCGTTGTTACTACCAATGTGTCGGTTGCTGTCTGCGCAAAGCTGTTGCCAGCAAGCATGAGCATAAATGCTGTTAAAAGATTCTTTTTCATATTATCCTTATTTTATATTGGTTACTATAACTTCTCAAGTTTAAAGCGTACTCCGACGTATGCCATCGCTCCAGTAACTGGTCCCCACACTTGTGTGGCATCGAACGCCGCGCTCCACGGGTGATGTGCATGGCGTATCGGGTCGTCAATCTTATAGTTGGTGAGATTCTCGCCGCCGACGTACAGACTGAAGTGATGGAACTCCCTGGTCACCTGCGCCTGCAACTGGAAGTAGGCAGGATAGCTACTCTGGTCGTACAGCTCGCCGCCACCGTTCAACTGACCCGTCACGTCAAACTGCCACAGTTCGAGCGGTGTCTTATACGAGAGCGTGAGCAAGCCTTTGTAGCGCGAGGTGAGGGGTTTCTGTCGCAGACTGCCGTCGTAGGTGCACTTCACGTCGTTAAGACGGAAGGCGGCTGTGGCTGTCATGCCGCTGAACAACGCGTATGTAGCATCAACCTGAAATGTGTGACTATAGCTCTTGCCGTCGAGGTTCTCGAAGCGAAGCGTGTGCTGTCCACTCGCTCCGTCGAAGTTCATTATCATCTGATTGACGAAGTCGGTATAGTAATACTCCGCGTTCAGCTCCAGATTTCTGCCGAAGAGCGGTATGTTGAAACCCAACGAAGCACCCGTGTTCCATGCTTCCTCCTGCTTTAGGTCGGGCGATACGAATATCTCTCTACCACTTGCCAAGAGCGACACGTTCTCAGCCAGAGCATGTGGCGAGCGATAGCCCTTGCCCACCGAAGTGCGGAGCGTGACGATGCTGTTCGGAGAGTATTTTACGTGCAGACGCGGTGTGAAGAAACCGCCGTAACGGTTCGAATGGTCCCAACGCACGCCAGGCATAACCGTGAGCTTCTCGCCCAACTTATATGTATATTGTGCATACACACCCGGTGTCGTCTCCTTAGAAACCGTGCTTTCTGCCTTAGCCAGCGCGCCCAACGGATTGAAGCGTTCGTCGTAATAGTCGTGGTTGAGCGATGCACCGACGCTCAGGTTGTGATGCTCCGTGATGTCGGTTTCAAACATCAGCTGCGCATAGCCGTTCTTCTGGGTGACATCATACTCGGTGCGTCCGAATATGTTGTCTGCGTCGTGCCAAGATCCGTGCAGCATAAGTGCGACGGACGTGTTGTGGTCGGCGTTCAGCGTAAAGCCGTTCTTCCACTGTGCCTCGTAGCGGTTGGTCTTCGCCGATGTGGTGTAGAAAGGTTCAGACATAGACGTAGCCGAGTGCTTGTGGCTCTGTCCTCCATTGCGCTCGTCGTGCAAGCCGCGCAGCATCAGCTGACTGATCCAGCGTGGCGACACATACGCCCAGCGGTGCATCACATTATACTGGCGCAACTTCGGCATATCCATAAAGCCGTCGCTGTTGCCGTCGTGATCCATTTGGCGGTTCTCGAAGTGGAGAAGTGTTGCGGTAGAAAGGCGCTCGTTGAGATGAACGCTTCCGTCGAGGTTCACCTCCGTTTTCAGTTCGCTGTCCTGATAGACGTTCGCACGCACGCCATCGGTGCCTTGCGGCTTCAGAAACTCTATGTTTATCTGACCCGTTGTGCTTTCGTATCCGTTCTTCACGCTCGACGCTCCCTTGCTCACCTGTATCGACTGCATCCAGGGACCAGGCACATAACCTAAGCTGTATGGCAGGGCTGCGCCTCGCAGGTTGGGCACGTTCTCGGTGAGCATCTGCACGTAGGTGCCGCTCAGTCCGAGCAACTTTATCTGCCTGGCGCCGGTGGCAGCGTCGCTGTAGCTAACGTCTACCGACGGATTGGCTGTGAACGACTCGCCTAAGTTGCAGCAAGCCGCACGTATCAGCTGTCCCTGCCCTATTATCTCGGCGTTGTCAACCCGAAATCTCGACTTGATGCCGTTCGTGGCTTTCACCACCACGGCTTTCAGCTCGCGGGTATCGGCTACGCTGTCGGTCTGCGCAAGCATCTGCTGCGACACAAACGTATATCCTAATAATCCTATCAAAATCTTTCTCATGTATCTTTCTTTAAAACAACCCTTATACCTTATTATTAATTTCTTTTGCAAAGATATAGATTTTCCGACAAATAATTTATACAGAATTACGGAGAATACTTTCATATTTCTTCTTATGCCAGCTTTTAAAACATCTTCACAGATAGACAAGCACAACTCGCGACAATCTTTCGCATGACATTTTAACACACACATCTGACAGAAACGGCAATTTTGTCAATAAAAACATCCCAAGCACGATTGGCACACAAGTTGTTTTGTGACATAATGAAAGCTAAAGCCACAAAGGCAAGCGGTAAATAAAAAATGGAGGTTTTTCATTATGTTGTTAGTTCGCAGAAATAATTATTCTAACTGGTTAAACGATTGGTTTGACAACAGTTTCTTCGATACTGAAGAGGTTCCACAGACACGCACCACAGTTCCTGCCATCAACGTCAAGGAGACGTGTGACGAATATATAATGGAGGTTGCAGTTCCAGGACTTAAGAAGGAATGGGTACGCATCAACGTCACAAACGAGGGCTTGCTTCATCTGGCTATCGAGAACAAGATGGAGCATAAGGAAGAAAGCAAGGAATGCAAGTGCAACAAGGAGAGACACGAACGCTACTTGCGCCATGAGTTCTATTATGGCAACTACGAGCAGAGCTACACCCTTCCAGACGATGTAGAGCGCGACAATATATCAGCGAACGTCGCCGATGGTCTCCTTACAATCGTCATTCCTAAAACCACACCCGAGAAGGAAGCAAAGGTGATGAAGAACATTGAGGTCAAATAACGCTTTTTAGCATAGGTATGAAGAGAGTGTGCCAAAGTTTTTTTGGCACACTCTCTTTTTTTATAAGTAAATAACTCTTAACATAAAACACAAATATCACAATCTGTTGGTTGATGTAACACGTATTTCAATAAAAATGCTGTAACTTTGTAGAAGAATTAAGGATAACCATTTTTAACCCAATATTATGAGCATCAATATCCAGAGAAATCAGAAGAAAAGAGTAGTAATCGTTGGTGGCGGACTCGGCGGACTGCGCCTTGCAGAAGACCTCTACGGGTCGGGTATGCAGGTAGTGCTGATCGACAAGAACAACTTCCACCAGTTTCCACCGCTTATCTATCAGATAGCGTCGGCAGGTATCGACCCGAGCAGCATCTCGTTCCCATTCCGACAGATATTCCGCAAGCGCAAAGACTTCTATTTCCGCATGGCAGAGGCTCGTATGGTGGACAGCGAGAAGAAGATTTTGCAGACCTCCATCGGCAAAATCGACTACGACTACCTCGTGCTCGCAGCCGGTGCTACGACCAACTTCTTCGGCAACAAGAACATCGAGGAGTGGGCTATACCGATGAAGACGGTGCCCGAGGCGATGGGCTTGCGCAACGCCTTGCTCTCCAACTTCGAGCGCGCTCTCACCTGCGCCACAGAGGAGGAACGCCAGGAACTGCTCAACGTCGTAATCGTGGGTGGCGGCGCAACGGGCGTAGAGATTGCCGGCGCGCTTGCAGAGATGAGACGCTACGTCATACCGTACGACTACCCCGACATGGACTCGTCGCTGATGCACATATACCTCATCGAGGCGGGCGACCGCCTGCTTGCCGGTCTCTCGCAGGAGTCGTCGCAGAAGGCGTACGAGTTCCTCAAGAGCATGGGCGTAGACATACAGTTTGGCAAGATGGTGACCGACTATCGCGACCACAAGGTCGTCATGAAGGACGGCACCGAGATACCTACACGTACGTTCCTCTGGGTGTCGGGCATCAGAGCCAACGCCATGCCCGGCATCGACGAGAGCCACTTGGGTCGCGGCTTCCGCTTCAAGGTGGACGAGTTCAACCGCATTCAGGGCGTCGAAGACGTGTTCGTCATCGGCGACCAGTGTCTGCAGACCTCCGATGCTGCATACCCGAACGGACATCCGCAGGTGGCGCAGGTGGCTATACAGCAGGCTAAGAACCTCGCCAAGAACCTCAAGCTCATCAACCAGGGCGTAGACAGCAGCGAGCTCACCGCGTTCCGCTACAAGAACCTCGGCTCGATGGCTACCATCGGACGCAACAAGGCGGTCGTAGAGATAGGCAAGTTCCGCAGTCAGGGCTTCTTCGCCTGGGTGCTGTGGCTCGTCGTCCACCTGCGTTCTATCCTCGGCGTGAAGAACAAGGTGATGGTGCTGCTCAACTGGCTCTGGAAGTACGTCAGCTACAACGACTCTATCCGCATGATTACCTACGCAACAAAGCCGCGCGAGGTGGAAGAGCGCATGAAGCGCGAGCAGACAACGCACCTCGGCAAGGACTTGATGGAGTAAAACGGCGGCTCTGCCCCACTCCATACAATACGAAATAAGACTCTTTATTACATAAAAATAGGCTGGAAACAACGCAACGACAGCGTTTGTCTCCAGCCTATTTGCCTTTATATCCCAACCACACGTTGGTTATCCGATTACCACAGCGCGGCTATTTTTTTAAGACTACTACGTTTAACCAAAGCAATAAGCATAACTATCGGCTGTTTTTGGAACAAAAAATTGGTAGTAAACGAAATAATGAGTAGATTTGCAAAAACATCAGTAAATTAAAATCGACAAGTTATGATATCTATAACATTAAATAATCTGTGGAAGTTCATTCAGTCAATGTCGCTGAGTGCAAGCAACGAACTTTGGCTTGCAGAAAAACTTCACGAATCTGCAATCAAAAAACAACAAGCCACACTGAACAAAGAATACAATGCGGTAGAAGATACGCCGAAGATGGTTTCAGAACCTCTATTTGGACCTGCATCCGAAGAAGAAGCCACCAGCAGAGTGGAAGAGGCAGAAAAGGAATACGCTCAAAACCAAACAGCTATGACACTTGAAGATTTCGCAGAGGAACTCAAAGCTGAACAATTATGGTAAAGATACTTCTACTTACGCCTTTCAAAGAAGTTTATCGCGATATTGCGACATACACTCTAAACGAATATGGCAAGACTACATTAAGAAAGTTCACAGAAGAGTTTACCAATATCACAAGGCGCTTAGCTGATTATCCGACCTCTTCTCCAGAAGAGCCTCTTCTGAAAAAACTATCACATAGATACAGAAGTATCATATTTAGAAAAAACTTCAAAATCATCTATAGATACGAAGAAACGTCAAAGGTTATTTTGCTTGTTGACATTTGGGATATGCGAATGTCAACACAAAACCTTATGAAGAAATTCAAGAAAAAAGATTGCAACAAATAATGTGATTTTAGAACTTGTTGATAAACAATATTTTGTATTTTTGCGTCACTTAATATTGGATGACGCAATGACGAAGTTAGGAAAAAGAGTGTTGCCACGCTACAACAACAACATTGCCACGCTACTACAACAACATTGCCACGCTACCGAAACTTCATTGCCACGCTACCGCAACTTCATTGTCGCAGCGTGGCAACAACCTATGTTTAGGTATCAACCTAATTTAAAAGAAATGCTGAGGTTGGAAGATAAATCGTTTAGACTGGAAGATAACCAGCCATAAGCTGGAAGATAGGCTGGCAGATAACCCGTTTCTGAGGTTATCTGCCAGCCTTTATATTGCTAATAATGTGAGAGTTACGGCGAAAATGGAAGATATGGTGGATTTTTTTCAGCTACATTATTTATCTCTGAGTAATCTCTTCTGTTCACGTTCAAAGTTTTCAAGGAAGTGAATCTCTACGGCGGAGAGGTTGTTCTGGGTGCGCTCCTTGAACTTGTCGTATTCATTGTCGGCTTTCTCCTTGGCGAGTTTGGCGGAGACCTTGCCAGCATGAGTAAGGATGTCCTTTCGGGAGATACGCAGGAAGTCATCGAGAATGTTTATCCAGTCCTTCATGTACATCGGGCGGTGTTCCTCAGCCTGCATTTCGGCGAAGTCAAGATATAGGCTCACGATGCGGTTAAGCGACTTCACCTCCTCGTGCGTGAGATAGTTCTTTGCTATTTCGGCTTCGGGCTTCGTAGGCATCGGTCCTGCCCACGAGGTCAGTCCCATAAAGTCTTTCTCGGCATCAGCTCGCTCGTATATTATTTCTGCCGCCGTATGACCGTGAACCGAATAGTGCATCTTGTTCTGTACAGTCTTGAAGAACTTCTGTGTCATTTCCACTCGCGGATCGTAGTCGATGCTGAGGGCATATATCTCAAGCACCTTGCGGTAGAACACCTTCTCACTGGAGCGGATATCGCGTATTCTTGCAAGCAGTTCGTCAAAGTAGTTGCCTCCTCCTGCACGTTTCAGCAGGTCGTCGTTCATAGCAAACCCCTTAACAATATACTCCTTCAATACCTTTGTCGCCCATATACGGAACTGAACGCCACGATAGGAATGCACGCGGTAGCCTACGCTGATTATCATGTCGAGGTTGTAGTAAGCTACAGAGTATGTTTTACTATCAGCTGCAGTTGTTGCAAAAAATGCAACAACTGATTTTTCCTCCAACTCCCCATCTTCCAGCACATTCTTTATATGTCGTGATATAGTGGACTTATTACGCTGAAACAACTCTGCCATCTGGTCAAGCGAGAGCCAGACTGTATCGTTTTGCAACTTCACTTCTATCTGTGAATCACCGTCAGGAGTTTGATATAATAAAAATTGCCCTTTATCCATATTGTTATAATAGCATTCAAATGCAAATATATAGCTTTTCTCTGATATTCTGCTCGTTCTGTGATTAAATAAAGAAGTAAAGCTCGATTTTTCCTTTTCTTAGCTAAACATTTGTGATTCTCACTTAATTTCCGTACATTTGCGGATGCTGATTGGAGGCTCTGTGTAAAAGCAGAGAAAAGCCAGTTAGTCAAGAAGGCGTATCAAGCTATTCATGCCGCTCTAAAATGTCTGGAAAACAATAAAGATTGGCACACGATGAATAGAGACGATATGCCCTTCCTTGGTGTATATGATTATGTTCGGTACAGCCCTAATTGTACCCCTACATATCAACACTGGGGATGGGGCTGTAGTTTCTGAACATTCGTGTACCAAAGGTTTTATTTCCAGACTACCTAGAGCGAGGGATGGCAGATACGAAACTCCATCCCTTTCTTGTATCTATACCATTAATTGCCATGAGTTTGTGGAGTTGTATTGGTGAAAAAATGTTGCTGATGAAGTTTTGAAGAATTGCAAATAAGTAGCAAGTAACTATTCTAACTGAAGTTTATATTTTAGTATGAGCAGTTACTCCTACATAATAAGTAATAACGCTAAAATTGTTTATTATGAGATATTTACGTTACACACTAATTATGCTCTTGGCTTTTATTGTAAGCCTTGGCGTGGAGGCAAAGAAAGTAAAGTTGTCAAAGAACATCGTCTATGAAGGAGCTGTTCAGAATGGAGAGCCTAACGGGAAGGGTTGTTTGAAGGTATACTCTTGTCTTGACAAGAATCTCACACTTCTTACTCTTGATGGAGTATTTGATAACACAGAGGTAAAAGATGCCAATCTAATGATAAATGGAGGCATGAAGATCACAGCTCCTTCTATTTACTTCTACAAGATAGCTACTCCATCTAAAAAGGAAGATGCTATAGATTTTCAAATAAATTCCAAATGGTCAATTGAAAACACTAAAAGTGTCAAAATTGAAAATGCATCTTCTGCTTATATTAGATGTCGATGTGACATGAAATCGGATAAAAGATGGCATTTCGTGTCATCTGACGAATCTAAACAGTTATCCATTTTGAATAATGGTGTTATATTGTCATATTTTACAAACTACGATATTCCTTTATCTGTTATTGGCGAAGATGCCTCAAACATAAAAAAACAAGACGTTTGTTATAAATTATTTGTTACCTTTTCAGAAAATGCAGAAGAGGCATTGGACTTTGCAGTGTGGTATGCACAGAATACTTATCTTTCCAATGGTGTAGAGATAGAACATAGAGATAATAGCTTCTACTGTAAATATCCCAATGGAAATTTTGTGGTTTTGAACAAGGATGGTAGCATCAATAATTATAAGATTACATTGGATGGAGGCAGAATAGAAAGTTTTTCAAGCAATACTACTATTACTTATGACGATGGAAAAACATTTACATCGTCAAATGCTCATGCAATAGAAACCTCTAATAACATCTTGTTATGCAAGAGTATTTCTGACATAAAAATTAAAAATGGCACGCTTTCATATAAAGATAGAAGTTCTGAGATCTATGAAAACGGATTTGTTACGGCAAGTAAAGTTTACCTTCAAGATGGTGGATTCTATACTACAAGAAAGAATGGGTGCAACGAACTGACATATCCTGACGGAAGTGTATTCAAGGCAAATACCCCTAATGGCTTAGTTTTACACAAGAGCGATTCTACAGCCAACACTTCTGCCGACTACGTTTTACTAAGTGGTATCTTAACAAATTCCAAAGGAAAGGAAATTGAATATAGAAATGGTATGCCACATTATAAATATGTAGATGATTTGCCTCAGTCATCAAATCTATTCCAAACAAATGATAGATTTTCTGGGGCATGGGACATAAATATAAATGGAGAGAACAAGACGGGAAAGCAAATTATGGGCCTGTACAAGAATGATGTAGTTGACTATTTGGAGATAGCCGATGTAAAAACAGAATTACAAAAGAGAGCATTTGTACAAGGACCCGATTATGCGACAGATTATCTTCCAAAACTTCAAGAAGCTCGCAAACACTTGATGAATGACGAGTTTATGGCATGGACTCCATTAGGCTATCGCGATTACGAAGTTGATGATTTTGAATATGATTTAAAAACAGGACGTTTTAACTTTAAAATCAGCGATACAGAAAATAAGAAGATAAATTCACATTGTAAAGATTTCCATTTCTTGTTGAACAAATTTCTGTGTTTGTCATATCCTCGTTCTTTAATATCTATGACTAAAGACGGCGACTACTATATACAGAAAGCGCAAACTTGCAAAGTAAGCGAGGCGGATGCCTTGAAATTTGACAACAATAAGGAAGATTGTGCGTTAGTTTGGACGTTTAAGGTTGAGAAAATCGTAGAGATGTCCCTTGATCGCTTTTCAAGTGTACCTGTTCTATTATATGGAAAAAGCACCCACTTATATCTTGCAAATAAGGAAACTGGTGAAATATATTGTGACCTATCGGAAAGCCTTAGAGCAAGTCAAAATGGATTCAAGAGTTCTAAAGTTATAAAGGATAACTCTCCTAAGCGAATCTATCATGCACGAGGCAGAATGGAAACTTGTCCTTTATGTTTAGGAAATGGAGACATTAAATCATGGAGAGATGGTAGCTACAACCGTTGTACTACTTGTGGTGGTAAAGGCTGGGTGATTGAACATTATTGGTAAATCCTCAAATGCACCAGTACATCGTCTGCTATATATGATAAAAAAGAGAGGAAGGACCTCCAAAGTCTTTCCTCTTTTTAGCTCTATGGTCGTGAGAAATTAGGTACAGTTATTTTGAACTTATAACAGAGACGTGACACAATTCTGTTTACACTCTCGCAAAAAATGCAACAACTGATTTTTCCTCCAACTCCCCATCCTCCAGCACATTCTTTACGTGTCGTGAAATAGTGGATTTGTTGCGCTGGAACAGTTCAGCCATCTGGTCAAGCGAGAGCCAGACGGTATCGTTTTGCAGTTTCACCTCTATCTGTGAATCGCCATCAGGCGTTTGGTATAACAGAAATTGTCCTTTATCCATATTTTTCTATTGCTTATTCCTCAGCTCCGCTATCAAGTCGTTAACAATATACGTGTCACTCATCAGATGCAGCCCGAGGTCTTTGTCGTGAAGCATACGACAGACGTCAGAGTCATAGAATATCTGCAATGCTCTGTCTGTTGATATATGCAGAGTATCAGCTAACTGCGCAATGATACGTGCTATTTTGTTCCATAATAAGAAGTCCAACATAACTATACCCTTTCGTATGATTTAAAGTTCATTGTCTCCATTGCAAATAATTAGTATTCAAATGCAAATATATACTTTTCATTTGAAACCCCATGCGCTTTTCAAGTTAAAATAAAAAAACGACTCCCATAATCCTTGCGGACTATGGGAGTCGTCATATTATGTAAATCTCGCTAAGAGCGAAGAATTACTTCTTGTTCAGTGCGAGGTCGATAGCAACGGCGATAGCTACAGAAGCACCTACCATCGGGTTGTTACCCATGCCGAGGAAGCCCATCATCTCTACGTGAGCAGGAACTGAAGAAGAACCTGCGAACTGAGCGTCAGAGTGCATACGACCGAGTGTATCGGTCATACCGTAAGAAGCAGGACCTGCTGCCATGTTGTCCGGATGGAGTGTACGGCCTGTACCGCCACCAGAAGCAACTGAGAAGTAAGGCTTACCTGCGAGGATACGCTCCTTCTTGTATGTACCAGCTACCGGGTGCTGGAAACGTGTCGGGTTTGTAGAGTTACCTGTGATAGATACGTCTACGTCCTCGCTCCAGTTGATAGCTACGCCCTCGCGAACGTCGTTAGCGCCGTAGCAGTTAACCTTAGCGCGCGGACCGTCTGAGTAAGCGATGCGGTCTACTACCTTCAGCTCGCCTGAGTAGTAGTCGAACTCTGTCTTAACGTATGTGAAGCCGTTGATGCGGCTGATGATCTGAGCAGCGTCCTTGCCAAGACCGTTGAGGATAACGCGCAGCGGGTTCTTGCGAACCTTGTTTGCCATCTCTGCAATCTTGATAGCGCCCTCAGCAGCTGCGAATGACTCGTGACCTGCCAAGAAAGCGAAGCACTGTGTCTCCTCGCGGAGAAGACGGGCAGCGAGGTTGCCGTGGCCGAGACCTACCTTGCGGTCGTCAGCTACAGAACCAGGGATGCAGAATGCCTGCAGACCTACACCGATTGCCTCAGCAGCGTCGGCTGCTGTCTTAACGCCACGCTTGATAGCGATAGCTGCGCCTGCAACGTATGCCCACTTTGCGTTCTCGAAGCAGATGCGCTGTGTGTCCTCACACATCTGATAAGGATCAACACCTGCAGCTTCGCAAATCTCGTTAGCCTCTTCAAGGCTCTTGATTCCCTCAGCGTTGAGAGCGGCAAGAACCTGAGCCTCGCGGCGCTCCTGACTTTCGTAACTTACTTTTCTAATCATAGTTGTGTATCTCCTTATTATTCTTTACGTGGATCAATTGCTTTAACAACACCCTGCTCGGCAGTTGTACGACCGTAAGAGCCAGTGAACTTCTTCACAGCCTCGTTAGCGTCCATACCGTTCTTGATAGCTTCCATCATCTTGCCGAGGTGAACATACTCATAACCGCAAACCTGGTTGTCCTTGTCGAGGAACTGACGTGTGATGTAGCCCTCTGTGAGCTCCAAGTAGCGTGTACCCTTAGCTACTGTACCGTAGAGAGTACCTGTCTGTGAGCGCAGACCCTTGCCGAGGTCCTCAAGACCAGCACCGATTACGAGACCGCCCTCAGAGAATGCGCTCTGTGTACGTCCGTAAACAATCTGGAGGAAGAGCTCGCGCATAGCTGTGTTGATAGCATCGCAAACGAGGTCAGTGTTCAGAGCCTCGAGGATTGTCTTGCCCGGGAGAATCTCAGAAGCCATAGCTGCTGAGTGAGTCATACCGGTGCAACCGATAGTCTCAACGAGAGCCTCCTGGATAACGCCGTCCTTAACGTTCAGAGACAGCTTGCAGGCACCCTGCTGCGGAGCACACCAACCCACACCGTGAGTATAGCCAGAAATATCCTTAATCTCCTTGGCATAAATCCATTTTCCTTCCTCAGGAATTGGAGCCGGTCCGTGGTTAGGACCCTTTGCGACAACGCACATGTTGTCTACTTCTTTTGAATAAATCATAATCGGTTATAATAATTTAAATTATTAATGTGTAAAGTCTTTTCTACGAAAGCGGCATAAGCTTTTACATCTCACACCCTTTACGCTTACAAAATTACAAAAAAAGAATTATACTATACCTATTTTGAGGTATTTTTTTGTTTTCATTTTGCGAATTATTCATTATTTGTTTTTTATTTGCACAATGGGACATCTGTAGTGTCGGCATTGCTTTTTATTAATATCCAGGGTTTTGCGCGAGATTAGGGTTCAGTTCGCATGCTTTTTCCGGAATCGGGAAAACTATAGTGTATCCCTTCTTGTCGGCATCTGACGGTGTGTGTATGTCGTACGGCTCGCAGTAGGTGCCGAAGCGTATCATGTCCTGCCGGCGCCAGCCTTCCCACACAAGTTCGAGCAGACGCTCGTCGAGGATGTTCGCGAGTGTGGCTGCAAGCGAGGGCATTCCGGCACGCGAGCGCACGGCGTTGAGTTGCTCGTCGCCCGACTCTCCGTTTCTCACCTTTGCCTCTGCCTTCATCAGCAGTACGTCGGCGTATCTGTAGAGCACGATGTCGTTGTCGGGCATACGTCCGTCGGAGTAGGCTGTGCGGTCTACCTCATACTTCTTCATGCGTGCTCCTGCCGTCTCGATGTATTTGCTTGCCGTGAGGTTCTGCTCGACGGCGAGCGGCATGTACTGGAGCTGTGTGCCGTCGTCGAGGGTTACATACTTGCCGTCCACCTCCACCCTACCCGTGTAGAAGTTAAGTTCGAGGCGCGTGTCGGGCGAAGCTGTGCCGTAGCCGTTTACAGCCATAGTGTGCAGCGTGGCGCAGGTGCCGTTCTCGGAAGCTCCGCCGTATGCACCGCCGTGTGCGTAATGGCGCGAGCGGAACAGATAGTGGAACTCATTCAGATAGAGCATCTTGTCTAACGGAATGGTAAATATGTTCTCCTTCGAGTTTTCGTTGTGCACGGCGAAGTTGCTTGCATATTCGTTCTCGAGCGAATATCCGGCGGCTGCTATCAGGTCGCAGTAGTGGACGCAAGTCTGCCATGCGTTCTTCTGTGTGCCGTCGATGTCAAACAATATCATCTTGCCGTCTGGTCGTGACGAGTCGGTCCAGTCGTTGTCGGTGTACACTTCGGCGTTGAGGGCGAGTTTAGCAAGCAGGAACCATGCCACCGGACGCGTCACCCTACCGTAGTAGTTGCCCTGCAGGTTGCTGTGCTCAAGAGGCAGAAGCGGCGCCACGGTCTGCAGTTCGTTCACGATATAGCTGAACACTTCGCTGCGCTCGCTCTGCCGTATGTCGGCAGTCTTTTGCGCTGTCGACTCAAGTATGGGTATGCGTCCGAACATGTCCATAGCATAATAGTAGAACATGGCTCTAACGGCTCTCACCTCCGCCTTGTACTCGTCACGCTGCCGGTCAGTAAGCAGCGTCTTGTACTGGTCTATCGTCTCCAGCGACTTTGTGGAGAGCACGATAACCTTATAGAGATATTTCCAAACGTTGTACAGATCGGTGTCGGTGGCAGTCCATGTATGGTTGTACATGTTTTGCCACAGTCCGCCGTCATACCAGTTGCCTCCGCGTATGGGCATGATAGCCTCGTCGGTGGTCAGCGTGTTGTAGTCGTATATACCGCGGCATGTGCCCTGCAAGCCTTCGCCCTCCTCGTGCGCACCGATGTAGTTGTACAGCGAAGCTACGGCGTTGACATACAGGCTGTTGGCAGAGTCGTAAATATTCTGTTCAGGTATCTGATCCTTTGGTGTCTCGTCGAGACAACTCGTCAGCGAGAGCGAAAGGGCGAGAACAGACAATGCGAAAAATTTATGTTTCATAGTCATTAATCGTTACGTTGGTGAAAACATTTCGGAATGTTTAGAACTGCACACTCACTCCTATGGAGTAGGTTCGATAGGTAGGATAGCAGCGTTTGTCGTCGATGCCCATTGACGAGTTGACAACATAGGAGTTGATCATCGGTGTCAGTCCGCTGTACGACGTGATGGTGGCAAGGTTGTTTACACTGCACGACACGCGCAGCGAGCGTACTATGTTGCTCTTCACCGGCACGTTGTAGCCGACGGTTAGATACTCGAAGTTGAGGTAGTCGCCGCGTTCGAGCCAATAGTCGGACACGTTCTGGTCGACGATGTTACGTTCGGGCGCACCCTTCATCACGTTGTATATCGGGAACGACGACATGTTGTTGTAAGCCAATGCCGTACCGTTGAATATCTTGTGTCCGAAGGCTCCGTTCATCTGCAGCGACATATAGAAGTTCTTGTAGCGCAGCGATATGTTTGAGCCGAGCGTTGCCTTCGGCGTAGCCTGTCCGCAGATGCGTCGGTCGCCACCGTCGCCAAAGTCGATGGTGCCGTTGCGGTCGAGGTCTTCTATCCTATACTTCATCGTACCCTGCTCGTCCTTGTAGAGTCCGGTGCAATGGGGCAGATAGAACACACCCAAGGGTTGTCCTACTATCTGGTAGAGCACATGGTTGTTGTCGCCGCCGTTCTGACCGGCTCCATCTATGGAGCCAATGGCTGTGATGTTGGCAGCCGACATATTCATGCCGTTATAGTTGCCGGAGAGCGACAGCAACTTATTCTTCTGGAACGAGAGGTTCAGGCTCACGTTCAGGTCTATATCCTTTGTCTGCACCGGAGCTATAGAAAAACCAATCTCAAGACCCTGGTTTGACATAGCGCCAATGTTTGCCAACAGCTTGTCGTAGGCAAACGGCGGCACGGGCACGTCGTAGGAGTAGAGCATGTCGGTGGTCTTAGAGTAATAGTATTCGGCAGTAAGCATAAGGCGGTTGTGCCACAGTCCGATCTCGCCACCGATATTGAACGTCGACTTTGTCTCCCATTTCAGGTCGGGGTTGTTGTTGCGTATGGTGCCGAGCGTCACGGTCGGCGTGTTGTTGACGGGTACGATGCCCGTCTGCTGCACGTTGTTCATTGTGGTATAGGCGGATATGCCGCCCAGATTGCCCGAGCGTCCGTAGCCTGTGCGCAGTTTCAGAGTGTTTATTCCGTCGAAACCGCTTAAGAAGTGCTCTTTCTTAATATCCCATTCTGCCGAGACAGACGGGAAGAAGCCCCATGTATGGTCGTCGCCCACCATAGACGAACCGTCGCCACGCATAGTGAGCGTCAGCTTATACTTATTATATAATGTATAGGAGGCGTTTGCCATGACCGATGCCAGCGACTGGTCTTCGTAGATGCTGCCCGTAGCGCCATAGGGACGCGACGCAGTGGCTCCGATGTTGTCGTAGCCGAACTCGTTTGTTGTTATGCCCTTGGCGCGTGTCCAGAATGCGGTGCGCTCCAGGTAATGGTATTCGGTGGAGAGTCCTGCTGCCAACGTGTGGCTGCCCCATGTATGGGCATAGTCGAGCGAGACATTGCCGAGATACTCCTGTTTCTTGAACTCGCCGCGATATACGTTGCCCTGCGCCCACACCCATGTGGGGCAGAACTCAGAGTTTTCGTTTGAGGTGTACGAGTAGCTGCCGAATGCCGACAGATTTAGCGAGGGCGCAAGCTTGTAGAGCAGTCGCATGTGGGTATTGAAGTACATCTCCTTCTGGTCGCTACGTTCGGCAAGCACGGCAGAAGGCGGATTGATACGATATGCAGAACCGTTCTTTGTCCAGTTGCCGTTGGCATCGCGACCGGCAGGATAGGTAGGGTTCTGACAAGCAGCAGAGTAGAACAGCATCTGCGGGTCGAAGATGTCGTTGTTCTTGTACGTAGAGCCGAACACACCAAAGTCGCCGACGAGACGGTTGCCGAAAGCATGTTGCGTGACATCTATCTTTGCCACGAAATTGTTATAGTCCTTGGTCTTTACGATGGTGTTATGGTCGATATAACCGAACGACGCACGATAGTTCGACTGCTCCGAGCCACCGCTGAAAGCCAAATAATGGTTCTGAACAAAGCCGGTTCGGGTGATTACGTCGTAGAAGTTGTTTTTGTATCCGCCGTTGTTGGCGTACACCCCGAGGCGTTTGGCAGTAGCGAGATACTCGTCAGCCGACAGCATGTCGAGTTTCTTTGACATGGCTTCCAGTCCGATGTTTGTCTCGTAAGAAATTTGGAACCCTTTGCCTGTGCCCCTCTTTGTCTTCACCTCGATAACGCCCGACGCACCACGCGATCCGTAGAGTGCTGTCTCGGCGGCATTCTTCAGCACAGAGAAGCTCTCGATGTCGGCAGGATAAATGGTGGAGAGCGTGGCTATGTCGCTTGTCACGCCGTCGATGATGACGAGCGGGTCGTTGCCTCCTACTATTGACGTGGTGCCGCGCACTCGCACCGACGAGAGCTGCGCCATACGGTCCATGCCGTTCGACGTAACGCTCACACCGGCTGCATTGCCGTTCAACACGTCGAGCGCATTGTTTACGATACCTTTGTTCTGTATCTTCAGGTATGTGGGGATAGTGTCGCGCTGCACGTTCAGCTCCTGCACCTGAGCAGTGGCAGATGCTGGTATTTGCAGCGAGACGACTGTCGCAGCAAGTAAGTATTGGTATGGTTTCAGGTGTCTCATCATCTGTTCGTAATATATTTATGTTCTCAGTGAACTGTTCGGTTTTGTGCCGCTAAATTACAAATTATTCTGCAATCAGGCAAATAGACATTAGTACTGTTATCACTGTAGAGCTATTTTTATGTTAAACATGATGTAATATTTTGCCAATCAGACAATAATAGGTAACTTTGCAGAAGTTCTATTATACAACAAATCAATTTTTTAATTAAAAAACAATGAAACAACTTTTACGTAACGTAAGCGCACTGATAGCTTTGCTTCTTGTCAGTGTGTTGGGCATTGTTGATGCTAAAGCAGAGACAATTACCCCCCCCAACTGGTAACGACGTATGCCTGTTGAGTTCGCTCGACCTGACTACTGTCACTTATTTCAACGACGATAATAAGAATAAGGTGTATGCCGACAAGGCTACGTTTGGTACACCGCTTATTATAGCCGGCAACACCTACACAACGGGTGTTGGCACACATGCTCCTTCAAAATTTGTGGTGAAGGTGAATGGTGCCAAAAGTTTTCACGCTATTTTCGGTATTGATGCAGCAGCACCTACCCAGGCTAAGCACGGCATCGTTGACTATACCGTCACTACTTACAACAGCAGCAAGCAGGCTACGACTGTGAAGAGTGGCACTATCACTGTCAACGACGCTACCGGCACAACGATTGATGTTGACCTTACCGGCGCAGTGTATCTTATTCTCAACTTCGACAAGGGCGAAGAGGCATGGGGCGACCATGTGGATCTCGGCGACGCTTACTTCAAGTACGCTGGCACAGCTCCGCAGCTCATCAACGAGTCGGACATGTGGCAGGAAGGTTCTAACGTAGTCACTATCCCGGACGCTCCTTTGGGTCAGGAATACATCCGTCTGTCTTCTCTCGAAATAGAAAAGACCAAGTGCGGTTGGGAGAACCACACTCCGAAGAAGGACAAGAGCATCGACGGCAACGATATCACCATTGGTGGCAAGGTGTACGAGAGCGGAGTGGGCACACACGGACCGTCGCAGATTATCATCAAGCTCAACGGATCGGTAACCGACTTCTACACTGTGCTCGGCGTTGACGACGAGGTGAAGGAGGCAGGCAACTTCGATTATCATGTTTACGTAAAGGCTGAAGGTGGCGCTACAGAGGATGTAGCCAAGGGCACTATCAACCGTTTCTCTAATCAGTCGGTAGACATCCACGCAGACAACCTCAGCGGTTGGAAGTATCTATATCTTGAGACATCAAACGGCAACGACGGCACAAACACATGCGACCACGTCGACTGGGCTAACGCTTATCTCGTGTTCCAGGATCAGAACTCTACACGTCCGTGCATCGTGAGCGCAGAAGAGCTCACCACAAAGCTCGCATGTGCTACAACCGTATTCTCACAGCCTAACGTGCGCTTCATGCAGAAGGTTCGCTCTACCGTTACTGGCGCTCAGCTCTCTGTAAGCAATCTGCCTGCAGGTCTTACATGGAACGCTGACCGCAATATCGTAGAGGGCGTAGTTGCTGAAGAAGGCGTATATACATATCAGATTAACGTCACAGCAGACGGCGAGACAACATCGGAGGACGTAACGCTCACCGTATCAAGCTCTCTGCAGCACCCCGTTCCGTTCATGGGCTGGCTCTCTTGGAACTCGGTTCAGGGCAACATCTCACAGAAAATCATTGAGCAGGCTGTAGAACTCTTCCAGAACAAAGGTCTGTACGAGTGCGGTTGGAACCACATCATGATGGACGACCTCTGGCAGGGCACACGCAAGGCTGACGGCACACCGCAGCCTAACGCATCACGCTTCCCGAACGGTCTTAAGACTGTTGCAGACTATGTTCACCAGAACGGCATGAAGTTCGGTCTTTATACCGACGCTGCTGACAGAACATGTGCTGGCGCTTTCGGTTCGTACGGCTACGAGGAAATAGATGCCAAGACATACGCCGAGTGGGGCGTAGACGTTGTGAAGTGCGACTACTGCTATGCGCCGGACGACGTAGAGACAGCGAAGAAGCGCTACAAGGCTCTTGCTGACGCTTTCGCTGCTGCTGGTAACAACACTATGCTCTACATCTGCGAGTGGGGCGTGCGCGAACCGTGGAAATGGGGTGCTGAGGTAGGCGGACGCTGCTGGCGCATCTCGCAGGACGTACGCGACTGCTGGACTGGTTCTGGTAGCGGTGTAGGTGTTGTGCAGAGCATCGAGGCTATGAAGAACCTCTCTGCTTATCAGGGCGTAAACCGCTTCAACGATTCGGATATGCTTTGCACTGGTCTGCACGCTACCGGCAAGTCGTCTAACGACCTCTGCGGCGGCACTGGCGCTGGTATGACCGACGACGAGTATGCTACACAGTTCGCTCTCTGGTGTATGTGGTCTTCGCCGATGGCTCTGTCGTTCGACCCGAGCAAGAACACCCTCACCGATGCCGACTTCAAGCTGCTGCGCAACAAGGAGCTTATCGCTCTCAACCAGGACCGCATGGGTCAGCAGGGCGACCTTATCTCTGAGGCTGACAACCTCGTTGTCTTCGCTAAGGACTGCGAGAACGGCGACGTGGCTCTCTCTGTAACCAACATGTCAAGCTCTGAGAAGCAGGCTACATTCGACTTCACAGCTATTCCGGCTCTCGACCCGACAAAGACATACACCGTTCGCGACGTGATGGAGAACGCTGAGGCAGGCGAGGCTACGGGCACATTCACAACCGATGTGCGCAAGCACGCTACACGTGTGTTCCGTCTGGCTGAGAAGAAGGTGGTTGACGGCGTAGCTTCTACGGTTGCTGCAAAGGATTTCAGCATTGTTGCTGGCAAGAACTGCGTTAAGATCAGTATGCCGGAGACTGCAGGACTCGCAAAGCGCATCCTCGTGAGCGACTTTGAGGGACGCGTTGTTAGCGGACTCACCACTACTGCCGACAAGGCAAAGGTGGAACTCGCAAAGGGCACATATCTCGTCACTGTAGTATGCAATGCTCAGGCTACAACCGTGAAGGTGCAGATCTAATGCTACACGCATAGAATACCACTTATACATTTATATATAAACCGCTCGGATAGGACAGTCGGAAACGATGCCTATCCGGGCGGTTTTGCTATATGTAACTGTTTCGTAAAAAGCTTGTCAAGGTTTTTAAACACAAAAAAGACCGGGCGACGTGACGATTCACGCGCTCGGTCCTTTCATTTTCTTATTGTTTCTATTCAAACACACTGCAAAGGTATAGAAAACTTTTGTAGCCTTCCAAATAAATCCACAGAACGAACCGAAACATTCAGCAAATTTATAGTTTTATTCAGCGAATAAGTATCGATTTGTAACAAAACTGAATATTATTGCAACAACTTACGCTCAAACCGATTATTCTTTATAATTTTGCAGACTAATATAGGAGGGTATGGCATCTTGCCATACCCACGCAGCCTTTAAGCTGTCATTATATAGCAGTGCGAGGGTGCGTGGGTAGGGCAAGATGTACTACCCTCCTAATACTAAAGAAGGGTGCGTGGGTAGGGCAAGATGCCCTACCCTCCTAATAAAACAAAGATGAACAATAAGGAATATATAGAGAGGGGTCGCTTTGCACCGTCGCCGACGGGACGTATGCATCTGGGCAATGTGTTCAGTGCGTTGCTGTCGTGGCTTTCGATAAAGGCGCAGGGTGGCAAATGGGTGCTGCGTATTGAGGATATTGATCCGCAGCGTTCGCGTATGGAGTATGCCGACTTGATTATGGGCGACCTCGAATGGCTCGGACTGACGTGGGACGAGGGTCCGTTCTATCAGAGCGAGCGTGGCGAGATATATGAGGCGGAGCTGCAGAAACTGACGGCTCGCGGTTTGACGTATCCGTGCTACTGCACGCGTGCGGACATATTGGCTACGCAGGCTCCGCACGAGAGCGACGGGCGCGTGGTGTATAAGGGTACGTGCCGCAACTTGAAAACGGCAGGGATGCCATACACTACTGCTGATTGCGTGGGTATGGCAGGGATGCCATACCCTCCTAAGGCGGCTATACGTATGCGTGTGCCGGAGGAGGGCGAGGGCATCGTGTCGTTCGTCGACGGACACTACGGCGAGCAGACCGTAGACCTGACGACGCAATGCGGCGACTTCATCGTGCGACGCAAGGACGGGGCGTGGGCTTACCAGCTGGCGGTGGTGGTGGACGATGCGCTGATGGGCATCACGGAAGTAGTGCGCGGTCGCGACTTGCTGCTCTCGTCGCCGCAACAGATTTATCTGGCAAAGGAATTGGGATTTGCTCCGCCGCGCTTCACTCATCTGCCGCTGCTCTGCAACACCGAGGGGCAGAGACTGTCGAAGCGCGACCGCAGTCTCGACATGGAGGCTTTACGATCGCGCTTCGAAGCAGAGGATATTATAGGCTTGTTGGCTTATAAAGCAGGACTGCAGGAGTCGCCCAATAGGGTGACGGCTGAAGAACTGGTGGCTGGGTTCGATTGGAGCAATATCGGCATAGCCGATATTGCGTTTTGAATTGTGAGTTTTGAGTTTTGAATTGTTGCCTACGGCAATTTTGAGTTTTGAGTTTTGAATTTTGAATTATGTGCTTTGCGCATTTTGAATTTATGAATTATGAGTTGAGATTTATGAATTATGAGTTGAGATTTGTAAGTGGCGAATTCTTAATTCAAAATTGAACAACTCAAAATCGGCGCAGCCGATAATTCAAAACTCAAAACTCAAAACTCAAAATTGCGACAGCTGTCGCAATAATTCAAAACTCAAAATTCAAAACTCTTAAAGCTTAACCTTAACAATCAACTTGCGAATCTTTCCCTCGCCAATCACCGGTGCGTGTGGGTCTTCGGGCCACACGATGAGGAACTCGCCCGGATGCATCTTCACGTAAGCGGAAGCCGTCTCGGCATAGAGAGCGCAGTCGGCTTCGGCATCGTAGGGCTTTGTCTCGTTCGTGCAGTCCTCGATAGCTTTCCAGCCGATGGTCTCCTCGCCTTCGAGGAGGATGTGGATATCGATATACTGATGGTGCACCTCAAGCACCTGCCTCTCGGCTGACACGCACTCGGGGTTTACGTTGTTGATGAAGAGCTCGTCGCCCTGCAACTCTATGCGTCCGCAAGGAGTATTGAGCAAGTCGTGCGACTTCACGTAGTCGAACACGGTCTTGAACAACGGGTGTAGCGACTCTACGCGGTCGCTGTGCTGTAGATTTGAAAGTACCATATTTTTTAGTTGTTAAACAATATTATGCTTAGTTGGTGCACTTCTTAGGGGGTGCAGCAGTCTCTGCTGCACCAACCGAGCCGTTGGTTTGTTCTTAGGGGCACATTGAGGGCTTAGGGCTGCGTGGGTATGGCAGGGATGCCATACCCTCCTAAGCGGAGACAAGTGCACCCCCTAAAGTTTGTTGATATCTACCGACACGCCAACCTGGAATGTTATACCGTCGGTGAGCGGCGCATTGAGGTAGTAGTGCTTCGGACGATAGTTGAAGAGGTTGTCAAGGGCGGTGGTTATGCTCACCGCCTTGCCAACACGCTGCGTGAGCGAGAGCTTCCAGAGGGTGTAGGCAGGATACTTCACACGCACCGTGCCCTCGGTCACGTCGTAGTAGTTCTTGAACTCTACGTTCTCCGTGCCCGAAAGCAAGCGTCCGTTGAGCGAAGCGTATATGCCGTAGCGCTTCGTGAACTGATGGTCGTAGTCGACGTTGGCGTTCAGAGCATGGGCTCGTGCCGGTATGTACTGGTTGTTTATGGTGTTGCCATCCTTGTCCTTCGGCAGGCGCTCCTTGGTGTGAGCGTAGCTGAGTCGTGCCGAGATGCCGTTCTGCCAGCGTGCCTGCATGCTAACGTCTGCGCCGAACACTCTGTAGTTGGCGAGGTTGGTATAGGGCAGATAGGGCAGCTTGTCTTCTATCGACTTGAAATAGGGCGCCGATGTAGAGATCTTGTTTATTACATTATTGTAATATGCCGACACGGCAAGGCTGCAGTTGGCGCGTGAGTATTCGGCAGAGAGCGTGAAGTTGTGGCTCTTTTCGGCTTTCAGATTCTCGTTGCCCTCGACAATCCAGATGCCAGCCATGTCGAAGTTGTAATAGCGTTCCTTCAGCGACGGTGCGCGGAAGCCCATGCCGTAACCTGCACGCAGCACGAGGCGGTGGTTGGGCTTATAGCGGAGGTTGAGCTTTGGCGTAAACTGCGAGTTCGACTGATCGGAGAAATAGTCGTAGCGCACGGCAGCCACGGCTTCGAGTTTGTCAGTGATGTTCCAGTCGTACTGCGCGAACACGTCGTAGCAGTCCTGCTCGCGTGCTGCGCCGGCGAGATAAGTGTTAAAGAGATAGTCGTGCATATAGTCGGCACCGACGGTGAGCATCGCTGTCTCGCCGAACGAGTGGTTGTAGAGCAGTCGGAAGGTGTTCTGCACGTTGCTGTAGTCGCGTATGTCGAGGTGGCGCAGCTGCTGATAGTCCGACTTGTCGTACTGGTCGAAAGCGTAGCTCGCCTGCAGGTCGTCGTCCTTGGTAATCAGCCAGTCGAGACGCAAGCCGCCAGAGAAGTCACGATAGCGTTCGGGCAGGTTCACGGTGCGTGTTGTCTCGCGGAAGAAGTAGCCGGCACGTGCTCCGATGCTCAGTCGGTCGGAGGGTCGCCATGTCAGCTTGTCCTTAAAGTCGACGGTGCGCTCGCCGTAGATGGTGGAGATGACACGTGTCACGGGGTTGGCGGCGCTCGTCACGTTGTAGTTGTCCTTGTTGTGATAGTTGGCACTGAACGCATTTCTCCAGTACTTCGAACTGAGTCCGAACACGCCACCATAGCGTTGGTCGTTGTGCTTGGCGTAGCGTGCGTTCACGTTCAGGGTCCACGGCTCGGTGGCGTTCTTCGTGATGATGTTCACCACGCCGCCCGCAGCACTGCTGCCGTACAACGCCGACGATGCGCCTTTCACAATCTCAATACGCTCCACGCCAGCCATAAGCAGACGCGAGAAGTCGACATCGTCCATCGACTCGCCTGCGAGACGCTCACCGTCTACGAGGAAGAGAATGCCCTGTCCGCCGAATCCGGCGAAGTTGAGGTGGGTCCGCTGGTTCATCGAGTAGGAGAACTCCACGCCGGGCAACTCCTGCTGCAGCAAATCCTGCACGTTCGTGGCATCGGTGCGGGCTATGTCGCGCGACGTGATGACACGTGTCTGTATAGGTGTGTCCTTCAAAAACTTCGGCGTGCGTGTGCCAGTCACCACCACTTCCTCCAGTTCGTAATGGCGAAAGATGGAGTCGAGCTGCGCGTCTTCGAATTCTTGCTCCGGCAAGCTGCCAAGCCGTTCTGGGTCTGCCTGCGCCATCGCTGCTTGCGATGTTGCGAAGAGAGCGAGCGGAAGGAATATTTTCTTTATCATTATTCTTATTGTATTTGAAATTATAGGAGGGTATGGCATCTTGCCATACCCACGCAGTCTTGTGAGTTTCCCACAGATTTCATGAATTTACACAGATGGCGGGATGCATTTGTTCTCCCACGGATGTCACAGATCTGCACAGATGTTAGGGTGCGTTGTTATCCCACGGAATGCGTTCTTGCTGTGGGAGGATGCAGTGACTGTTTGGTTGGTGCAGTGGAGACCACTACACCCCCTGGGAGGGTGCGTGGGTATGGCAGGGATGCCATACCCTCCTATGCAAATCTCACCACCCTAACACCTCACCATCTCACCACCATAACTCCTTAATACGGATACTTATAGTTAATGGTCAGGAAGCACTTTTTGCCTTCGGGCGAGATGAAGTCGGCGAGCTGCAGAGCGGCGTAGGTGCCGTCGGCAAGTCGCAGGATGAAGACATGCTTGTTGGGCTTGTAGTCGGGCGGCACGTTGAACTTGAACTCAAGCCACGACGAGAGCACCTTATTAATATTGATGCCCTGCGACGGCACGAGACTTAGCAGCATCTGTTCCTTACTGCTCCACACTTCGTTCTCGCTCCACTCGTCGGCGGTGAACTCCTTGTTAGCGAATTCGGTGCTCGACTCGGGGAGTTGGTCGAAGGAGGTGTACTGCGTCTCGTAGACGGCACCACCGTTTGTGCGCACGTTGTTGCGGTGCACGGCGAAGCTCCACTCCTCGGGGTCTTGCTGCGCATCGGTCTCGGTGAACTGGCGGAACTCGTTGTTCTGTATGCCTTCACCCCACACGTCGAACCAGTACAGATACTGCCCCGAACGTCCGTCCCCCTTGCCCTCACTGAGCGTGAAAGGTATCGGGTGCTTCTCGAACTCGCTCTGAGCCTTAAGCAGAGCGTCCTCGTCGCCCTCCTCTGCAAGTCGCTGCAGGCGTGGCAGAGAGACATAATACCAGTCAGTCCAGCTCGTAGCGTCGATAACAAGCTGTCCCTTCGCCGGCACAACCGGCTTCGGCTGGTCGTATATATCATCAAAAATGCCGTTGCAGGCTGTGAGCATGTGTATGCTCACAGTTGCAACAGCAAGTAAAATGGCTTTTTTAATCATTATACTATTTTCTCAAATACTTCTTTCCGTTGACAATAACAATGCCTTTATAGTTGTCGTCCACACGCTGACCTGCAAGGTTGTACTGCTGAGACGATGTGGTGTTGAAATCGTGAGACGGCGTTGTGGTGATGTTGTTTATTGATGTTGTTGCACCACTGAACACAGACACGATACCGAAAGGCATGGTTCCCACCTGGAAGGTGTTGACGATAGAGCTTACGTTGTTGCCTTCGTACTTTACAAGAATGTTGTTATCCTTGTCTGTTGCGAAGTCGTAGTCCTTGTCCATTGTTGTCTTGCCACCTTGAACGGCTGTGAAGTGGAACTTAAGTCCGTCGTTCTTATAGTCGCGGTAGTAGCCGCCCTGAGCCTCGTCGTAAACGAGTCCCTTCACGGTGTACGAACCGAGTGTGAGGTCGCCCATGACGGTGTTTGCGAGCGAATAGGAAGGAACAGTAACGTCGAGCTTGTCTGTTCCGCCGTCCTTGTATCGGCGCAGCTCGTATGTTACGTTGTCGTTGTTGTATGTGAACTGTCCGCCTACTGTAACAGTGATGGGGTTAGACACCGCCTTTACGTAGTAGCCTTTCACGGTGTATGTCATAGACATCGGCATGTTGCCGTACTGGAACACAACAGTAAGCGAGAGCGAGTTGTCAGCCATGTTGTATGTGCCCGAAAGCGATGTGCCGGTGATGTTCTTCTCGGCTCCGTCCACTTTCACCTTTGTGCTGAAAGCCTGGTCGGCGAATGTCACAACGTGGTTCTCGCCCAACGTGAATTTAGCACCGCTGATGGTGAACGATGGTATTGTCTTCATACCCTTCATGGCAGGCAGAGTGATGTTGCCCGACTCCATGCCGTTCATTGCGAACAAGATTGTATCACTGGGGTTATCGTTGCTCATTGTTGAGACTGTCATATTCGATGCACCAACGAACTTCATCGGTCCGTGCATTTGTGCCATGATTGTTGTTGCTGTGAGAACAGCGAACAAGAGAGTAAAAATTCTTTTCATAAAAAGAGTTGTTGTTATTTTTGATTTTTAATATTATTATATATTGTCTTTTACTATTGCTGTATATTATATAATGTATAAACTATGCCAATAACTTCGCGTCAGCCTCAGCATCCTTCACGTTATACATCCAGCAGCCCACGATGAGCACTACGAAGATGGCGAGCACTGCGCTCATCTCCACCACATGATTCATCGGGTCGACCCATATCTCCTTGAAGAGTCCGTTGCGTGCAACCACCTCCACGAAGGTCCAGAACACGATAACCGTGGCGTAAGCCATGCGCAGGTTGCGTCCCCACTGCTTTATGTAGAGCTGCTTCTTGAACATCAGTGCCGAACCGATGAGACAGACTGCCGCAATGACGTAGGTTACGGGGTGATGGTCGCCGAGGAATACGGGGTCGTAGCAGAACATAAGCAGCATGTAGAGTCCCCACATCATGATGTTCCACTCCATGAACATCACTATGCTCGGATGATACGCCATAGGCCGCAACTCCACCTTTTCGTTTATTCCGCAATGCCGCTGTACCCAGCGGATGAACAGACAGCCGGTGCGAGTGCAGAAGATGTACATCACTACGAACATCATCCACATGCCGAACGTGGCGGGCATGATGAGATATTCTGGACGCGAGCCGCGTATCGCCTTAAGGTCGGCACGCGAGAAATCTTCAAGCGGTGTGCCGTTGATTGTGAACGTATGGTTGACACCAACACCATTGACGTATTCCGTAACAGTCTGCACAACGCCGTTGCCTACAAGATCGCAGTGAACACCGAAGCGCTGAGCGAAGTAAGCGAACAAAAACTCCACCCAACCTGTCCAAAAGAGCAAGGCTCCGGCGAGTCCGAAGCAGGTCTGGCGTGTGTCGCCCTTCACGAACACACCGGCTATAGTGATTACGAGTCCTACAAAGCCCATCAAGAACGCCGAATAGTGAAGCGTTGTCGGCTCAAGGAAGTGCTCCATCAGAATCATAAGTGCGTGCCCTAACGGCATCATAAGAAGTACTATAAGCAACGACCCGATGGTCTTGCCAAGATATTTCTTTTTCATTGTCGTTGAGTATTTTTATTTTACGGTTGCAAAATTAAGCATAATCAGCGAATTATGAAATACCTATTTTTGATGATTTTGCCTAACAGACAGTAAAATACATAAAAAAACGTCATACAGGAAGAAGTTGTTTTAATGATTTTCTATAACTTTGCACTCATCAAGAACGATGCAACACATCTACAATACGATGTGTTACGTCTATTATTAATTATAATAAAGTGAAAGACATGAAAAAGATTAGAGCAGCCGTAGTGGGATACGGCAACATCGGTCAGTATGCGATTCAGGCGCTTGAAGCTGCCGACGACTTTGAGATTGCAGGTGTGGTGCGCCGTCACGGTGCCGAGAACAAACCTGCCGAACTGGCACAGTACGAGGTGGTGAAGGACATCCGCGAGCTGAAGGACGTGGACGTAGCTATCCTCGCTACTCCGACACGCTCGTGCGAGGAGTACGCAAAGCAGATCTCAGCACTCGGTATCAACACCGTAGACAGCTTCGACATACATACTTCTATCATCGACTACCGTCGCACTCTCTCTGAGGAGTGCAAGAAGAACGGTACGGTGAGCATTATCGCTGCTGGTTGGGACCCGGGTTCCGACTCTATCGTGCGCACTCTGATGCAGAGCCTCGCACCAAAGGGCCTCAGCTACACCAACTTCGGACCTGGTATGTCGATGGGCCACAGCGTATGCGTGCGCTCCAAGGAGGGCGTAAAGGATGCTCTGTCTATGACTATACCGAAGGGCGAAGGACTGCACCGCCGCATGGTGTACGTAGAACTCGAGGAGGGAGCGAAGCTCGAAGACGTTACGGCGGCTATCAAGGCAGACCCCTACTTCTCTAACGACGAGACTCACGTGTTCGCCGTACCGTCGGTTGATGCCGTGCGCGACATGGGCCACGGCGTACACCTCACTCGCAAGGGCGTGAGCGGCAAGACACAGAACCAGCGCATGGAGTTCAGCATGAGCATCAACAACCCTGCGCTCACCGGTCAGGTGCTCGTCAACGTGGCTCGCGCTACAATGCGCCAGCAGCCGGGCTGCTACACAATGGTCGAAATTCCGGTTATCGACATGCTTGCCGGCGACCGTGAGGAACTCATAGCTCACCTCGTATAAGGCAATGCAAAACAAACGCGTACTGATTGCCCACCTCGCCATTCTCTCCGCCTGCGCCATCTGGGGCCTCATGGCTCCCATCGGCAAGGACGCGATGCTCAGCGGGGTGGACAATCTGAACATGGTATATCTGCGTGCCTTGGGCGGAGCGGTGTTCTTCTGGATAACATCGCTCTTCACCAAGCACGAGCACGTGCCGCTCAAGGACATCTTCGTGCTCTGCGGAGCCGGCGTATTCGGACTCGTGTGCAACCAGTGTTGCTTCACCATCGGTCTGAGCATCACCACCCCGTCCAACGCCGCCATCGTAACCACATCGCTGCCTATCTTCGCAATGATATTCGCAGCGCTCATTCTGAAGGAACCCATCACGGGGCGCAAGGCATTAGGCGTGGGCGTAGGCTGCTCGGGTGCCGTCATTCTGATAGCCAGCACCGCCGTAGCCAACGACTCGCGCATCGGCGACATACGTGGCGACCTGCTGTGCGTGGCTGCGCAGATGTCGTTTGCGCTCTACCTCTCGCTCTATCGCGACATTCTGAAACGCTATAGTCCGATAACCATGAGCAAATGGATGTTCACGTGGGCTACGATTCTGCTCACGCCATTCCTCGGCGGTCATGCCGCAGCTACCGACTGGCAGGCTGTCAGCCTCAAGACATGGCTCGAAACGGGCTTCGTAGTGTTCTTCGGCACCTACATCGCCTACCTGTGTATGCAGACGGCGCAACGCACGCTGCGCCCCACCGTGGTGAGCATCTACAACTATATGCAGCCCGTGGTGGCGGTATCGGTGAGCATCGCCTGCGGCATGTGCCTCTTCACGTGGAAGCAAGCCGTGGCTGTAGTGCTCGTCTTCAGTGGCGTATGGCTCGTAATCAAGTCGAAATCGCGAAGGGATATGGAGTTGAAGCACTGCTAAAACCATCCGCGTCGGTCGATACGGACATCTGCGTCGACCGATACGGACATCTGCGTCGACCGATACGAGCATCTGCGCCGACCGATACAGACATCCGCGTCGACCGATACGAGCATCCGCGCCGACCGATACGGACAATTGCACCAAATCATCCGAAACGCCCGAATACGAGAAACGCTGCTGTCACTATGTCATCTTGATAATCAAAAAGCTGAATATCCTTGCAAGAACTTCATGTCATATCTGCTCTACAAGTTCCTCCAAGTAGTTGGTGTCCCAATTGCACCAAATCAATTTTCAGACATACCCAAAGCAGAGGCAAACGCCACGTTCATCAGCAGATAACCATGCAGCAGATCATCGAACTTTTCTCCATAGATGCGTATGGAGATAAACCACTCTTTTGGATTACCCTCAAAACCGATGGAGGAGATATTTGTGCCATCGTTCCAGCAGACGTAGCAGAGACGTGAAGTCATCATTGTCTCTCGGTTCAAAGCTTACTTCCTGCATCAGATATTTGGAGTATTCCTCTTCGTAGTCCATGCTCAGTCCTTTCGGAATATAGTTGATTCTCGGTCGCTCCATCTTGGCGCGATACCATTGCTTCTCCATAGATCGTCTTCTCTTCTCGTCCCATTTTATGCGCAACAGCTTTTCTTCCCTTATCTGGAGTTCTATCTCCCTGAACTCAGGTGCATTCATCACTCTGCCTTCAGATGTTTCTTGATGACTTTTATCAGATACCGTCGCCATGCCTCCTTGTTCTCTTCGGTAACGAATGGCGGACATTGCTCACCGTAGAAGGTGTGCCAGGTGAATGACTCGAAGTCGAGATGCCAGAGGAAGGATTTGTGTTGTGGGTTGTTTGGTTCCATAGGCTAAAATATGCAGGGACTATAACTAAAATACCTTATTCAAGTCTATGTTGAAGCCCACAGCTTTCATGTCATTTGCTACAGCTACTTTCCAATAGCCGTTGTCATCAACATTCACATATACGATGCCATCTATATCTCCAGGTTTTTCAACATTATCCACAACAAGAGCACACACTCTGTCTCTACCTAACTTTCCAATTAGATAGCCATGTTCAAATACGACATTCTGTCTTGCTCTTGATGATAGTTCAGAGTTTCCTTTCACGCGTCCTTCATCATCTGGAGTATATAGAACTATTCCAAAGCCTACATCTGTATATTTTTCAATCTTTTCAATGATGGTCTTACCCATGTTAGCCTGTTTATGTAATATAATAGGCTCCAAACCTAATTTCGTCAAGAATAGTTCTACTTCTGTTTTCAAGCTATCGTGTCCATGTACGATAAACACCTTGTTATTAGAAGTCTTGCCCATTTGAATATCATTTTTACCAGTTGACATATCATTTAATTTTTTAATATAGATTTTGTAAATTGGATAAACTTCTTGATAGGAGTTTTCCAATGAATATCCGTTACCTGTTACATCCATCTTGCAAAACTTGTCAATATATTCGTCTGATTTTCCAAAATACTTGACAAAGACTGCACATGCTTCTCCATACCATTCTTGAAAAGCATCAATGGCTTCATAAGAATTAACCTGTTGTTTCTTTTTATATATGTAATCTTGGAGCAACTGGTCGAGTTTTTCCAATCTGCTTTTTATCGTCTCATTCATATCTATTCTCATTTTAATTTTCACGTTTTTATTATCTGTTTTCAATTTTCCTAAAAATATATCTATGGCATTGCCTTTTGTTAACATTAAGGGCTTGTAATTTTCTGCCACATTTTTGATATTACAAGAATACGTATATGTATAAATACCCCTTAAGGTAGGCGCATTAGTCTTCGTTATAGCTATTCTCTTGATAGGATTATTACCCATCCAAATATCTTTTAGAAATGGATATGCCCCTTCTAAAGCAACAATATTCAACTCATTGTTGTTGATAGTCAAGCGTTCGAGTTTTCTGAATCCTCCAATATTTAACCTCGACAATCTATTGTTGGATAACAATAATTGTTTTATGCCGACTTCTTTAATACCGTTTGGAAGACACACAATTTGATTATAACAAAGATTCAGTATCTTCAATTTTGGTAACTTCAGAACTTGATATCCAATGGTAGATAGCTCATTGTTCGACAAATCCAATACCATCAACTTACTCAAAGCCTTAATTTGAGGTGGTATTTTACTTATATGATTGTTATGCAATATCAACTTTCTCAGATTAGTCATTTTGAAGACATAATCAGGGAATGATGTCAAATTTTGATTTGACAAGTCCAATTTTGTTATTTTCTTATAATTATTTTGTGCTTTTGGGGTTGTTGCCATTATTTTTATTATTTTTGCAAGTTAGTCGGCTATGGGAGGTAGCGACTATAAACAAAGTACTCCATCAAACTCGGGTAAACGTCACCAAGGGCTGAGGACCAGAACTTATCGCAGGGGGAAGAACCAACTGCATCGACGGTTAACCTAGTGGGAAAGTATTGGGCTTTTGCCAAACTCCTCTTGGCTCGTCATGCAATATCAAATTGTGTGGCGAGTAACTTTATTTATGGGTTCTCACGTTGCCAAGATGCAAGAATCCAAGGATAATCATTCTCTGCCGTGCAAATGACCTTAGTTCTATCAGTGGAAAGTCGACTGTCAATCCTACGACCATCACTACCATTGAATTGATAAAAATTTGAAACCAGCAAAATCTCTTTGAGATATTCCTTATATAGTTCCTTCAAGTCCTCAATTGTAAATTTACTCAATGCTTTGTCTATCAGCATCTCCCCTTCATGTCCAGGACTTCCTGTCACATTTCTCAAGGTTACAGTTATAATCAACTTCTTGTTTGAATTTTCAAAAACAACCTGTATGTTGTATTTTCTTGAATCAAGAGAATCAAATAATTGCGGTCTTTTTGCGACTCAATTACTATATAACCTTCAACTGTTTTACTATAAAGTAAAGGTCTTACTTGTTGTCTTTCTATGCAAACATCTACACCCAAAGTACGAGAATACCCTGTAAGTATATCTGCCTGAGGATTACAGTATTGCAAGACAAATATCTTTCCTCTTTGCATTCTAAACCCTGAAACAAGAATACTATTGTTTGCTCCAAGCCAAGAATTTCCATCCATTAAACGTTTAATGCTGAGGAAAGTTTCATAGTTTATACTATCATTAAACATATGCTATGATTAGGTTTAAAAACGGGCTACTAAGCCCCATCCCCGAAGTAGATCAAAAAAAATGGGAGAGGGAGCCGTTCGCCCGTAGATCTATTACATTTTACTTGCCTTCTCTATATCCCTTGTTTCTTCTTTAGCCTCTGTCACAGCCATCTTGATGACCATGCCAATAAAACCAACGACAGCTAATCCTATTACTCCTAAAATTATTTTCCACCACATTACTTTTCTAATTTTAAGATGTTTATGATGTCCTGTATATTCACAAATAATGAGCCTATCACTTGAATTTAGCCCCGATAAACTGTGGCACCTTCCACAGCATCTTCTCCAACTTTGTCAATGTAGGATTCATGCCGTGCGACTGATACATTCTGATATCCTCCTTCCACATCTGCTTCCTTCGAGCGGAGTCCGTACTCAGTCCGCCCATGCGCATTCTCACGATATATTCATGTAGATAAGTGACACTCAACTCGCCGCCAAGCAGATAGCGGAAGAGGAAGTCCGAGTCGGCGGCTATCTTATAGCTCTCGTTATACAGCCCCTTACGCTCTATGGCGCTACGCTTGATATAGCAAGTGGGATGGAGCGGCAACCAGCCATGACGAACTTTCCACAGACGATAGTCGCCACCAATCCAGTTGCGCACCACCTTATCCGTGTTCTCGGCATTCACAAACAATCCGTCACCATACAAAAAATCGGCATGAGTCTCCTCAAACCGCTTCACAATATTGGATATTGTCTGAGGAGAATACAGAAAGTCGTCCGAATGTACCAGACCGATGACATCGCCAGTAGCAGCCCTAATGCCCTTGTTGATAGCCTCGTACATGCCATGGTCAGGCTCAGAGATTATCTTACTTATCCTATCCTTATACTCATTGATAATTGAGAGCGAACCATCCTTAGAAGCACCATCCACCACGATATACTCAATGTCAGGATAGTCCTGCGCCAATACGCTCTCTATACAACCGCGTATCGTTTTCGCTCGGTTGTAACATGATGTTATAATCGAAACTTTCATATTTGTCTGTTTATTTTTTTTATTTTCCTTTCCCTTATCTTCACCGCAGGATTCCCTTGATAAATCCCATTCGTCTCCATATTCTTCGTAGCCACGCTGCCTACAGTAAGTATTGCGTTACGACGAACAGTTACGCCTGGACATACCGTTGTCTTTGCGCCAATCCATGCCCCGTCCTCCACTTTTATTGGTGCATTGCGATATGGCATGGAGGATATTGTGTAGTCGTGATTGCCGGTCAGGAGCAAAGCTCCCTGCGATATGCACACATTGCTGCCTATTACCACCTTGTCAAGATTATCAATCCAGCAATTTTCACCTAACCAGCAGTCGTCACCCACCACCAAATTCCAAGGCGACTTGATGATAACATTGTTCTTGATAACCAAGCCTTTGCCTATCTTTGCCCCAAAAGCACGTAGCAAGATAATCTTAATATTCATGAATGGATTCCACGAAGCTCTCACGAGGAGGGCATTCACAAAATACCACATCGTAGTCTTTAGAAATCCTGCCCCCTTGTTGAAATCAGAACCATCAAAGGCTGCAAGTCTTACCTGTATGTCGTTCATAAAAATCAATAATGATGTTTGGTCATTAGCCTGAAATTTAGACTAATTTTATTCCAGAAATAGCTCTTTGCCTCTAATGGCATCAGTGGGCTATATAGTTTGCAACGTTTATAAAAATAAAATACAGATTGGATCTTTCGGCACAAGCCATTGCTTCCTTCCCTGTATTCCACTTTTTTCTTTCCAAAATTTCCACCTTCAAATATTTCTTGCAAAATGGAATCAGCATATTGTGCGTCAGTTTTGAAAGGAAGTTTGCCTTCTTCTAATCCGAGATGATTCACCATGATGAACCCCAGACTCCCGGCAACAGCCGTCAGCTGCAGGTCCTCCAGATAAGTATTCAGCTTATCTCTATCTATCTTGTCATAGTATCTGTCCAGATAAAGCACCAAATCACAAATCTGCCTCAGTCCGATACCGGCTTCCAGCAAGTGCCTGCTGATATGAATGATTTGATGAAGCACAGACAAGGTCGGCGGCACGGTTTCTATCCGCTCCTCACCAATCTCCACAAAGAAAGGCTTGCCACTGGCAAACTCCTCATCAATAATCCGCTGAAGCCGCTTATGCAAACGTGGATTTTCAAACAAGCACATATAATAATGCAGCTCCACGATGTTTTTCCCGATTGAAAAAGTGAAATGCTTACGCTCCCTCTTGTTGTCCGGAGAATCCGCCGCCCCTCTATCCACTTTCTCCGCCCAAGCCACAGCCTTGGAGCAGTCTTCGCGACGCTTGAAATAAATGTCTATGTCGCCGCATTGGCGGTGCAATGGATAAGGATAGTTCGAAGCAAACGCCTGCCCCTTCATCAATACAGGCGACAGCCCCATCGAATCATACTTACAGAACAGCCTCCCCACCAAATCATCAAGTCCGCCGTTCATCTTTTCCAGATTAACCACATAGCCAAGCCAGCGGAGCTTGTCTTGGACAGAGACTTGATTCTTATCCATCAGGTTGAAGGCATCTGCCACGACGCCCACCACACATTGCTCCATGGCAAGCCGAAACAAGTCCCTCCAGTCTACATCCATGATCTCCCCTGCCAGTTTCTTGTCTTGCCACAAGCTGCACCTTAGGAGCATGAACAGGTTTCCCTGTGACTTCGTCATATCGCCGAGAAGATTTCATCCATATTGTCAATATACTGTCTCTCGGTATATTTCGCCTTCACCTCCCGATAGTTATGCATGCAAACATCTGCCAGTTTTTCCCGATGCTCATAACAATCCATGAGATAACCATATATCTCATTCACATCTATACTCAGCTTACTGCAGGCAAAGCCATTGTCATGCGAAGCAATCTCCGGTATGCCGGCATGGTCGGTGGTGATTACAGCCATTCCGTTTCCCATTGCCTCCAAGATGGATATGGGCTGACCCTCGTTGGGATAACGCGTAAGCAGCATGAAGATATGGCATTGCTCCAATAGCTCAGTTTTGGCTTGACCGGATACAATTCCATGATATACAATCCTATCCTTTAGCTGATGCTTCTCAACGAAAGATTCAAAGTACGCTTGCTCTGACGCATCAAAGAACTTACCTGCAAAATGAAATACGAATTTTTCATCTTGTCCACGCTCCTTTAACAATCGAGCACATTCCAAGACTTCCCGATAACCTTTCGTGGCAATCAAGTTACTGAGATAAAGCACATTCAATTGTGAAGCATTTGTCAACTCTTTCATTTTGGCTGTTACCTCCTGCATCATATACTCATCGTCCGCACAATTGGGAACTATCATAATCTTCTCATCAGGCACAATCCCTTGAAAGATGGGCTTTAAGGAGTTACCTAGCACAATACAACGACTTGCTTTACCAATCGCCTTGTAGGCCAGCTTACGCTCAAAACTACCACATTCTTCGTCAAGAAGTTTACGCAAATATCCACCATGTAGATGAATGATCAAAGGCTTCCTTTTCCACTCCATCAATCCCATTAAAGCGATGTCGCGCCACAATCCCATCTTAGTTTGCGAGATGGTAAAGTAATAGGCATCCGTCGAACCGCTAATTAGCTTCCATAGTGTACTGAATATAGCCTTATTACGCGTAATATCAATCGCTTCAAAATGAAAGACATTCTTTAATCTGGAGCGATAAAGGGTATCCACTGCTTTCGACAACCCATGAATAGGCGGAGGAAACTGCGTAACAAAAGTAATTTTCTTCATAAATTAAAAGATACTTAAAGTTTCAGAGATAATCCTTTTAGTAGAATCCAAAGAGGAATACTTTTCATGAGCAATACGCCTGGATTCTTTTCTTGCGTTAAGTAACCAATCATTATTCCTGTGATTTATTATGTCATCAAAATACATATAGGATTCATTCAATCTTTCAGCATTAAAAATATACCCGTTAACTCCTGGTTTTATAACTTCAGGACTATTACCAACATGATTAGATACTATTAAAGGCAACCCACACCAAAGCGACTCAATACATGTTAGGGGATTGGGGTCAGACAAAGAGGGCATGAAGAAATAGTCTGAAACTGAATATAATTCTATTATCTCTTCCTGGTTTTTATATCCTAGTAATCTTACATTCAAAATGCCACTATGTTCAACACACTCTTTTATAACTTTTTCTTGATCTCCATCACCAGCCAGTATAAAACAAAATTTACTAGCATTAGGATAATTCTTGAACTGCTTAAAAAAATTCAATTGTCCTTTTACAGATGTCAATCTAGCAGGACATATAAGATTTATATAATTTTCAGAGATTCCATATTTTTTTCTAATATTTGCTTTCTGTTCTTCTGTGAATGATAATGCATCTTCAAATGCTTTCTCATTGATTAAGTTTGGTACAAAAATCTTTTTTGAGGACGAGTCAGCATATTTATCAATCATCTCAAGAGCCCACTCACCACCATACCAGAAAGCATCTATCTTATTAAAAATTACACTTCTTATATATTCACGCAATTTAATTTTCCAGCCAGAATAATCTCTCAATTCATGATTATGCGATTCATTCCAATATATTGTTTTATAATTAAGAAACTTCTTAAGAGTCAAAATTTGCCATAATGCAGGATACAAATAAGTACCCGCGCAAATAACAATGCTGGGTTTGAAGTCTTTTAAAAATGGAATTATATTATTAAGATGAATAAAAATATTATTAGGAAATGAAAAAATTTTTCCTTTAACTAGTATTGTATATTCCTGTTTAAAATCCTCATATTTCCAATTTCTATTAGGCTCATTATCTGCAGTTACCAAAATTTTAAGATCAATATTTTTTATTACACATTCGTGATGCAATAAACTATAGAAATACGATCTATAAGGGGTTAGTATATTTGTAACTAATAATATTTTGTTCATAATCATTCATTTATTTGCGCCGATTCAGCATATTTTACAGCCTCCATGACTTTATTTTCAAAATTATCCCAAGTTATTGTTTTTGCTTTTTTCGCAGCATTATCACCCATGCGTTTACATTCTTCAGGATTATCAAGAAAATATTTCATTGCTTTCTTTAAGCTGTCTTTATCAGAAGGTAAGATTGTGAAACCTTCTTTCTCATTCTCTACCACATCTCTTCCAGCAGTTCTTGTCGTTGAAATAATTGGCAACCCTGTTGACATAGCTTCAATAATAACAAAAGCAAACCCCTCAACCAATGATGGGAAAACAAATACATTAGAATTGTGAAGCATATTGATTAATTCATTATGGGATAAATTTGTGTACGTCTGTAGGCATTTTAATTGTCTATCATTGACATTGTCAATACTAAATTTTGCCTTTCCTGTCATAAATAATTCAAAGTTATACCCTTCTTCCTCTAATTCTTTTGCAGCTGACAACAAGTAATAAATTCCTTTTCTTTCTGTATAACTACCAACAAAAGCAAATCGGACTTTTTCAACTTTATCTCTAACCTTATAAGGGTACTTATTAATATCAACTCCATAAGGTGCAACGAATATGTTGTTAGGGTCAGCCCCATTTTCTATTAATGTATCTTTTGTAAAAGAACTTGCTGCTATAAAAACATCTGATTGTTTTGTTTCATCAATGAGTTTTTTCATTCTACAAGGACTAATTTCCATTTCAGTTTCCTGCAACAGACTATCCTTCATTTCTGGATGTTTTTTAATCTCATCAAGATAAATATTTCTATTACTTGCAGCATGAGGATGAAATTGAAATAGAATCCTAGGATGTATGTTGGAAAATTTATATGCATTATGAGCATATTCACTATAAGCCAGAAGAGGCATATTATACTTTTGAGATAGTTTCCCCGCACAACGACCTAAATAATAATCTTTGTATCTGTGAAGAGAATCCCACCCCTTAAATACCTGCAGAATACAGCGAAAAAACAAAGCTCTAAGAGGAATTTTAACTCTTGAAGCAGGAAATAATTTACGATATTCTTTTCTAAAGAAATAATCGTCAGTTACAAGAAAACCTAAACGGTCATTCTTGAAAAGAGTCTCAGCAACTTTATATAAATCACGAGCTCCAGAATGAACTACAACGTATTTCATAACCTATTTTATATATTTTTTAAAGTACAACATCGGAGCAAAAAGGAATCCAAATAGAGTGCAAAGCATACCCATATATGAACGATTTATGTATTGAATCCAAAAGCCACATAGTATTGCAAAAAACAATATCTTAAATAATGAATTTGAGTTATAGTATGCAATAGATTTCTTTGAATATTTCCCCAAAAGAAAAGAAAAGAAAATAATGCCAATCAACCCAAAGTCCAAATAATATTCATAGAAAACAGGAAAAGCCAAACCTCTACTTACTGCATGAGCACCTAAAATTTTGACTAGTACTGCGACCGACTTATTATTATTTTTTTCAGCCCAAATCGTTCTAGGAATCCACATCGTAATCGGTGTTACAATACTAGCTTCACCGTAAGTATGATCTACTTTTTTGGGACATTCATCAACTAAAGCATAAAATGCATTATATATATTGAAGTTTGTTTCCAAAGTATTTGTTAACGGATCATCCCCTTCTTCTGAATTCGAAAATACTTCACCATTTCTAATGTAGCTACGTATTTCACCCATAACAACAGAATATGAAAGCAATGCAACAAACATAACTACAACATATTTGAAATTAAGTGTTCTATTTTTAGTACGGAAATACATAATGGCCCAAGAAATCGCCATAATATAAGTTATAAATCTCCATCCATACATGTTGAATATGACAAAAATAATATATGACACTAAGATACGTTTCCAAATGGAATTTTCATAATGGCAATAAATCAACCAAGGAACGATCATTAAATATGATATGTTAATGAGAAACAAATATTGGTCAGCTAACCCCATACTAACTTCATATGACCCTTGAGCCATAGAGAAAATATAAAATAATGACATTCCACGAGATAAGAGTATCGCAATATTTATTGGAATTAATAACAATAACCATATTTTGGCTTTCGTGAGAACTTTATTGTTTACACTTTCTACTTCTGTATAACATAAAGTCTTTGGCACGTTTGTAATTGCATATCCAATATAGTAACACAAAATTCCAATAGTCGCATAAGATGTAGCTTCTTTGCATCCTGAGTATACAGTTCTGCCAAACTCTTCACCATGACCAACAGAAATTAGCCATATGGGCGATATATAAAAAATACAAAAAACGAAAAACGAAAAAATATGAATGGGGTGAAAAAAATCGAAGCTCGATTTTCGAATTGTAAGCAAATAAGCAACAGATGCTATAAAAAAATTAATAGATATATGCTTAATAAATGGAATGTAGAAGGCATTTACTTCAGTAAGCAATTGATCAAAAATGCACAACAATACTATCACAATTGTTATAAATACAATATAATAAGCTTGTTTCATATAGTTATTTTAATTTATTCAGAAATTATCATCTTATATTAGTCCGATACTCATACTATTCGGAAAAATAAAATGAAGTACGATTTATAGAATATAATATTAAATATTTAGTCTGTCATAAAGGTTCTATTACTTGTTAGTACTCAATTTAGGGCATAACCCTCTGTATAGGCACTTTTGCAAGTACCTATACATTGAGATGTTAAAAATTTCACTTGTTTATTAACTATTGGCATGTCGCCAATCCGATATTGCCTGGCCGCAGATTGAAAAAATCTCTGCAACCGTTAAAGATGTTAACAAAAAACTTTCCAAGGTAATCCCACACCGACCGCCCCTGCAGCTTCACCGTACTGATTATACTGTGATAAGTGGCAGCCATCTTCGCTCCCTCATCACTGCCGAAATGGAGCATGTTGTTTCGTTGGATTGTCAGAGGACGGACTGCACGCTCGGCTGCATTGTTGTCTATCGGATAACTACCATCCTTTATATATGTAAAGATGTTTGCCCAAAATGTATCCAAATAGTTCAACG
>OGIB01000082.1_pt1 | contig 57105 bp, 48 predicted proteins | sample 1571691 | NCBI WGS metagenome assembly OGIB01 (sample SAMEA2582058, study PRJEB24529) | metagenome | biome: Human gut stool | place: China | collected 2011
CCTTGGTCACGCTCAGCTTGCAACTGAACTGTGCGATAGTTCCGTTGATTGTCACACGTCCCATGATAGGGACAATTCCGTTTCTCTCCTTGCTTCCGTTTACATAGAAGACTGTCTTGAATGTACTTCTCATAATTCCTTGCTTTTTGTTCTGTGCAAAATTAAATCATGAGAGTTGCATGGCAAATTCACAACCTGTGCAGAATTGAGAAGTAAAAACCGAAGCCGTTAAAAATGCTTATTAGAGCGTTTCTTTGAGGTAATGACTTGAAAGCGTTTCTACTTCTCAAATCCGCCATTTTCGCATTTCCTCACGAATGCCACAAAAAGCCAACGACTGCCACAACCACTTGAAACTCAAAACAAAAGCTCAAATCTGCTATTTTTTGCTTTTTTAGTCATTCTTTTTACGAAAAAATTAGAGAAGAGTAATAGCAAATGCTATGTAAGAAACAAGCAGAAGCAACCTTAGTTATTCGGAATAAAGAAATCCTCTGGCGAGAAGTCATCTTTTGTCTGGTTTGCTCTTTTGGGAGTCCATGTCCTAACATGGATTTTCGGACTGCCTTCATCTTGGAAATCCCAAAGCAGGAACACGTATCCGTCGTCGGAGTATTGTCTGCCGTTGTATTGCTGACTGTTCCATTTCTGGCGTAGTCTCACACCGTATATGTTAGGATTTGAGCCATGTCGCATCAGTTCAATGTCCGAAAAGTCAACATTTATGAATTCATTGCCTTTGAACAGACTCCTAAGATTGTTTATATACTGCTGCTTGTTTTGTTTACTGTACATCACTTTCTCATTCACCTTCTGCGAGACACCATCAATGTTGTTTTTACCTAATGTTCTAATAACACGACCAGTAATGATCAGAGCATCATCGCTAAAGATTTCTTGCAGAGCATTGATGTTTTTCTCCACATAGTAGCTTCTGAAGTTCTCCACAAAGTTCAGAATCTCCCTTCTCATTCTAAGGTCAACATTTGAGTTGCTACCATGCAGAAGAGCTACATACGAATTGTTGTCGATGGCAGTTCTTACACCCGTGATAACACCTTTCTTATTGAAGCTGATGGTCAACTCCTTATGTATCTCACCCTTGTAAGTATTGTCAATGGGTTTCATCTCCACGGGTATCTGTCTTATCTCATATCCAGTGAAGTCTTTAAGGCAAGGCTGCACATTTTTGTTCCACTCACAACGGAAATGAATATTTGTCCAAAGACTTTTCAAGCCACTCGCAGCCATATCGTCAATGTCAATATTAGTGAGGTTCAACTGGCGATGGTTGGCTTCCGCCTTGTTTATCTCGCTTAGCAAAGACGACACGTTTCTTTCAACATTCACCTTAAGCGATTCGTTGTATATGCCGTCGCTGAATTGGAAAGTCACCTGAGCAGACATCAACGATGAAACCAATACGACATAGAGTAAAAGAATATATCTTTTCATAAAGTTTTGTTTTTTATATGCAGATTATTTTACACGCACACATATAGGTGCACAGTTTTTGAATGATGTCATGCCTTCAGAGTCAACTACCATTCCTGTCTTCACGTCCGTTCTTGCGCCATTTTTCGCTGGTGAGAGAACAGCCACTATTTGGCGGTCTACATTCATCATCACAAGATAACATTCGGTTTGATTGCGCATGGAATTGTATTTGCCCCACGAGTCAATAAGGTTGTTGTCCATAGCCATGTCAAGCAAGTACTGCAATTGGACGAAGGAGCTCACGTCACAAACCTTCTTGATTATGTCTGGCCAGTTAGCCGACCCCAATACGGGTGCTGTATTTGTATTATTGTTGTTAGTATTTGTGTTCACGCTTGTGTTGGGATGGAAAGTCATAGTCTCTTTCTTCTCAACAATGGTTTTAACCACATACACCAACACCATTACAGCATCGCCACGGTTTACGCTCTTTTGTTGCAAATTAGCCATTATCTTGTCCTCGCCAACCTCCTCTATCTCCATTTCCTCACAGTAGTTGACAATATTCTCCTTAAGATAACTGAACGCAATGTTCTTAGCCTCATCAACACTTTCGGCAGTAGCCTCAGCAGTGAAATATTTGCCCGACAGTTTTATTTCGTTTATAGCCTCAATGGAGTTTTGAGCTAAGCACGATAGAGCGCAAGCAACCAGTGCCACAACAAATGTGCATAATCGTCTTAATGTCATTTCTATTTCTTTGTTTTAATGTCGTTGTAGAGGTTCTTTACATTTGTCGTTGGAGTGTAAAGATATGCTCTTGAATTAAGCACAAGCTTGTTTGTGGCAATATCCTTCACATTACATTCCAGACTAAAGATATGGTCGTAGCCCGTTTCTTTATTATATATAAACATGGCTCCATACAACTTACCATCCTTCATTTCTTCGAAACTGAAATAAGAAATGCAACCTTGACTCTTTACAAACTCCATAAACTGTCTAACGCTGACGATAGCAGTTTCGTTTTTCTTGTCGCTTGCTATCATCGTTATCGACATCTTGGCTTCGGGAATACTCTTGCAGTTAAGCAACATAGTGTTAGCAATAGTCTGCACAGGATACTTTGGGTCGATCACTGGCACATAGTCCTTCTTTCCGCTAAGCCTATAATATGTAGTGTTGGTGACAGTAGGCAATATATAATTCTTGCCAGGCAGAGTATACAGCGTATCCTCAAGATCTCTAACCGTTCTTAGATTTGCTACGTCAATGTCGCATTCTGCAGGTTGCTGCTTAGGCTTATACGCTTTCAAGTCGCGCATAAAGTTATGCTCAAGTTCCTTGCGTGGCGTACTCAGCAAGAGGTCATATTTTATGGGGATAAGCATATTTACCACTTCCGCATCACCTTCCTTCCATACTGCTTGATACACCTTGTTGTCAATTTTGCCTATAGTAAACGAAGCCGAGTCGGTAATGGCGAGCAAATTGCTCCATCCACCCTTAACAAACTTAGCGTCCATATATTTCAGACTGTTTCTTGTCAGTTTAAATGTTTGGCATAGCAGTCCGCTCTCTATGAATTCAAGCACAGCATTGTTGTCTTTCTGGCGGTAGGCATTGCGGAACAGACTTAATCCTATATGCTCCACCATACCATTGTCGGTCTTCTTGATAACAATCTTATACTTGTCCTTTGGGAAGACAGAATAGCCAACCTTAAGAGTGTCCAGACCATCCAGCTTCAGCTCCGCAGCAACCCTTTTCAGTTCTTCCGTCTTGAACGATATGTTTTGTGCCATGCCTTCTGTTGCAACATACAACAGAAGGACAATGGCAGATAAAATGGTTCTCATATATGTTTAGTTTTTTTATTCAAATGTTAAGCCACGCAGCAATGTAGTCCATGCGTTGTCCACTTTTCCGCGCTTGGCAATCTCTTTTGCCATCTCGGCATCTTTCTTCACACCGCCAAGTCCCTGCTGATAGCATGAAGCAAGATTGTCGGCAGCCTCCTTAGAGAGATAACCGTTCAGTAAGGCATCATTATAATAGGCTATCGCCTTCGATATGTCCTTGTTGACTATCTTTCCAATGAAATACAAGTTGCCAAGTTCACATTTCGCAGGTGCATATCCACCCTCAGATGCCTTTTCGTAGTATTCCACCACCTTGTTCTTGTCTGCCTTCACCCCATTGCTTCCATCAAAATAAATCTTTGCGAGCAGATAGTTGGCATAAGGGTCATCAGCCTTTGCGGCCTTCTCGTAATAAGCCATCATCTTCTTCTCGTTGGCTTTTTTCCACGACTTGTCAGAATAGCAGAGTCCGAGGAGTGTAGAAGCTATGGCAATGTTTTTCTTTTCAAGAATAGTAAGTTCCTTCACAGCCGTAGCATAATCGGGTGTCGTCGATTCCATTAGCGACATGGCATGCACAAACGAGTAGAAGTCGGTGTCCTTCCATCCGTTCTTTATTTCCACATTAGGTTCGTTGAGAAGCTTCTGGAAGTTGTCTTTCATTCCCTTTGAGGCTGCATCGGCAAGCCATTGCAGTGCAATGACATAGTTCTGTTTCACGCCCTGTCCGTTCTTATATATTATACCCACATTCCATACTGCCACAGGATTGCTCTTGGCAGCCGCAAGTTTATACAAGCCCATAGCCTTGGCATAGTCCTGCTGAACGCCGTCGCCCTTATACAGCAAGTCGCCGAGCATCAGCATCGCATTAGGCACATTCTTTTTAGCAGCCTTATCGAGAAAAGCTGCAGCCTGAGCCTTGTCCACCTTAGTGCCTTTGCCATTGCATAGATAATCGCCATATTTATATTCCGACACAGCATCGCCTTTGGTAGCCGCCTTTTGGTAGTAAGGCAAAGCCTCGGTATACATCTTAGCCTGGTCATACAAGGTAGCCACTCTTACGGTCGCCTCAAGCGAGTTGTTAGCTGCAGCCATCTTCAAGTATTTCAGTGCAAGTTCATTGTTCTTCTTTACTGTGTTTCCGCATCCGTTGTAGTAGATGTCGGCAAGTAGGTTTATGTCGAAAGCCGACTTGTTCTTTACAACATTCTCTTCGCGTTGTTTCACCAATTCTGCGTTGCCAGCCTTTATCGACTCCTTATAGAGTTTCATAGCCATCACAGAGTCCTGCTTAATGCCACGTCCTAACTGGTAGCAAAGTCCCATGTTAGCTATAGCCTTCACATGTTTCTGCTTGGCAGCCATACTGAACCATTTCAGGGCCACATCATAGTTCTGCTTCACTTTCTTGCCAGAGTAGTAGTAAGTGCCGAGAGTGTTTTGAGCCTCGCTGTTACCCTTCTTGGCATCATCGGTCAACTTCCTCACCTCTACAGAGTCAGCATTCACTGCCGCAGGCTTAGCCTGCTTGTTTGGTGTAGCCTTTTTCTGAGCCGTGGCATTATAGGCAGCGAACAAAGCCATTGCCACAGTCAGCATTATATATTTATATCTCATAGTTTTTGTTGGTTTTATTGATTTAACATGCCTTTATTATCCAAGATCCACAACGTCATCCATAGCATTGTCCACAACAGCATCCGTAGTGTCGTCGCTATCGTTCTGTGCCAAATAGCCATAGTCATCATTGTTAGTGCCAATGATACTTTCGGTGTCGCTCACAGTAAGAGTAGAAGGCACCTCAGCCAACACATTGCCAGTATCGTCGGTTACGACATCATACGAGCCATTTCCGTTTACGTCCACCATATACAGGCTTTCGCCATTGTCACCTACAATCTGTGCAGCTGTCAACACCTCACCGTCAACGGTTTCCACAGTTCCCACCGCTGCAATATCCATGTTCTCCATGTCGATGTCGGTAGGGTCAACCATTATAACGTCGTCTGTCAGGTTCTGTGCCACGAGGGTAGGATCAACATCAGGAATATCGTCTACGTTGACTTCTGCGTTCACCTCATTAGTAGAAGCCTCATTAGCCGATGGTACATTGGTTTGAGCCGGTTCTTCTACAGTAGCCTGTGGTTGTGGCTCTGTGGTAGATGCTGTTGCAGCAGGTTCTGCTGTTTGTGTTGTTGCACTTGCGGCATTGTCTTGTGCTGCGTTGTGAGTGTTTGTAGCCTGTGTTGTTGCATTGCTGTCATTCGTCTCTTCTGCAATAGGGGCAGTAGGATTATCGTCTATAGAATCCACAATATCTATGTCTTCCTCACCTCTTACAATATCGGCAGTTACCATAACACCTGCACCAGCCATAGCTGCTCCAGCTAATGCTGCACCTTTCTTTAAGTTCTCTTTTGAGTTTTCGTTGATATTCAAAGCCTTTGTCTCCATAATCAATGTTTTTATTGGGTTTATATTTCTGTTTTACTTTTATTTCTGATGCAAAGATAGGACTTATTTATATCTCAGCCAAGTCTTTTTCTTCATGTTACTTCAGAGGCTAAGTTTATTTGACGAAACCAAGGGTTTCTCTGACGAAGTCGAAAAATCGACTTTTTGTTGTTCTCCTTGGCTTGTCTATTGTGTAGGTTATGTTTTCTTTATCCTCAGTGTCGTCATCGTCTATGTCATCTATCTCTACGATATAAGCCGTGTTGTTGTCGTGGCTGTTCCTGCATATAGCCGCCAGTTCTTTTGTTCTCTCTTCAAGAGAATTGTCGGATGTCAGTATCTCAGCCATGTCGGCGTTGTCGACCATACCATATACTCCATCCGTACATAGCATAAACACATCATGTGGCTTTATGTCGCGTATCAGGGTTATTGTCGGAGTCATATAGCGGTCTTTGTCGTCAGTAACGAACAAACATTTTGTTATGACATTACCTTTAGGATGATTCTTGGCTTCTTCCGGCTTTATCTCTCCACTGTCGAGCAAGTCATTTACGAGCGAATGGTCCTTGGTCTGAAACACCACTCCTTCACCCTTGCGTATCTGATAGATACGGCTGTCGCCAAGATGTGCCAAGAGCATTCCCTCATGGGTCTTTGCCATAAAAGCAAGTGTTGTAGCCATTGATGCACAAACTGCCCTGTTTTTGTATAATGTCTTGTATGCTTCGTTTGTAAGTCTTACAATGTCTGCTGCTTTTAAATTGCAACAGTCATTATTAGCAAGATTGTGTTCGAACGATTGACAAACAAGACTGCTGGCTATCTCACCATGGTCTCTGCCACCAACACCATCGCATACAACAAAAAAAGAAGTGCGGGCTGTTGGTTCTGTTGGTGAAAGACAGTCTTGTTGAGAAGGGCGGTTGCCAAGCTGAGAGAAAAACTCTACTTTATTTATAAGAATCTGCATAGTTTATGCTGTATAAAAGAGTAGAAAACTCGAAACAAGAAGTCGTTACTCGGAGAGAACCAAGCGGAGCCCAAGGAAGGTGTAGCGGCTGACAGGCGTGCCGCAGTAACGGTACGACGAGCGACAGATCCTGGCAATGCAGCCCCAACTACCTCCACGGCACACGCGGTAGGACCCACTATTAGCACCAGTTGGATTTACTTGTGAGGAACTACTGTATGCTCCTTTCCAATCTTGACACCACTCATCTACGTTGCCACTCATATCATATATACCCAACTCGTTGGGCTGCTTTGTACCAACGGCACGAGTCTTACTACCGCTATTATCGCCACACCAAGCAACATCTAAGAGATTATTGCTGCCACTATACTGATAACCTCGGCTTTTGTTGCCACCACGGGCAGCATATTCCCATTCGGCTTCCGTGGGAAGACGGAACATTTTGCCGGTTATACGGTTCAGCTTGCTTAAGAAGTCCTGACAGTCGTCCCAACTAACTTGCTCTACTGGCAAGTTGTCACCCTTGAAATATGAAGGATTGTTGCCCATCACGGCTTTCCATAAAGCCTGAGTCACCTCGTATTTGCCAATGTAATAGTCATTGGTCAGAGTTACTTGGTGAGTTGGTTTCTCATCATCATCTGGATTCTTCATCTCCGCTGTCGCTCCCATAGTAAACGTTCCCGCCTCAACACGAACCATATCAATGCTGATGCCATCCTTTACGGGGATGGTTATATTATCACTGTTAGCTATAGGTGTTTGTACTACGGGCTGTTGAGCCATTGTTGGTTGAGCAACAGGGCTTTGTATGGCGGTAGCTTCTTTCGTCAGCGTTATTTGTATATTGCTGGGTGCGGAGGCTTTCAGCTTTACTGTTCCTTCTTCTGACTCATAACCATCACAAGCAACAATATACGAGTGCTGACCTACGGGCAATGTAGTCTGTGCTACGCCATTCGTGCCCTTCACCATCTTGTTGTCCACAAGTACAGTGGCGTTAGTCGGCATGTATTTGATAGTAAGAGTTTGCGACTGCTGCGTTTGCTGCAGATTGTTGCTCAAAAGCGTAAGCACATATGTGCGGTTGCTCTCCAATCGTTCGATGTCATAGTCGGCGAATGTCACCATCAGAGGCAAATAGTTTTTGGTGATTACTTTCATCTGCCGTGTGTTCTGTGGCATATATACCCACGTCTCGTTGTTGCGCTTTACCAAAGGCATAATGACATTGCCCTCAATGTTGGTCAACTCACCCACGAACTGTACTTTCACAACTGCACAGTTACGGTTGTTAAGGTCCTTACGTGGCTGAGTCTGGGCAGTCAAGTCGCTTGAGGCAAGCTTGAACGACTCCACTGTGAGCTTTTGGGCAAATACCGTTGAGATTGCTGCAAAGAGCAAGACAAGGGATAGAAGAAGATTTCGCATAAAATTTATATTAGTTTTTTCCGGCTTCGCCGGAATTATACTCGATGTTTTTTATAAGGGCTTAGGACATTAATAATAAGAGTGGACTACTCGAAACAAGAAGTCGTTACTCGGAGAGAACCAAGCGGAGCCCAAGGTCGTAGTTGCGGTTGCCAGGCGAAGTGAGGTCACGGCACGACGAGCGACAGAGCCTGGCAAACTCGCACCAGCTACCTCCACGGCTCACGCGGTAGGATCCACTATTAGCACCAGTTGGATTTACCTGTGAGGAACTACTGTATGCTCCAAGCCTATCTTGACACCACTCCCATACGTTGCCACTCATATCATATATACCCAATTCGTTGGGCTGCTTTGTACCAACGGCATGAGTCGTATTACTGCTATTATCGTCATACCAAGCAACATCAGAAAGATTATTGCTGCCACTATACTGATACCCTCGGCTTTTGTTGCCACCACGGGCAGCATATTCCCATTCGGCTTCGGTGGGAAGACGGAACGTTTTGCCGGTTATATGGTTCAGCTTGCTGATAAATTCTTGACAGTCGTCCCAACTAACGCACTCTACTGGCAAGTTGTAATTCTTGGAATATGAAGGATTATTGCCCATCACTGCTTGCCATAATGCCTGAGTCACCTCGTATTTGCCAATGTAATAATCATTGGTTAGAGTTACTTGATGAGTTGGTTTCTCATTATCATACGGATCCTTCATCTCCGCTGTCGCTCCCATAGTAAACGTTCCCGCCTCAACACGAACCATATCAATGCTTATTCTACCTTTTACGGGGATGGAGATAGTATTGTCTGATACTGTTTGATGTGTTTGAGGCGTGGAATGTTGAGAATCCAAGGACTGATTTGTCACATTTTGAGTTATTGCATATTGTGGATATGTAACGACAATGAGTTCATACGTGCGGTTACTCTCCAACTTCTCCACACCATAATCGGCAAATGTCACCATAACGGGGGCATAGTTGGTATGCTTCACCTTCAGCTGTCGGTTGCCTTGCGGCATATACACCCAATATTCGCCAGTCTTGTTCTCTACATTGCCCATGATACCGCCCTCAAACTGCACACCTTGCAGTCCGATGCCAACCTTTATTAAGGCACAGTTGCGGTCATTAAGGTCTTTGCGAGGCTGAGTTTGGGCAGTCAAGTCGCTTGAAGCAAGCTTGAAGGATTTTACAGTCAGCTCTTGGGCAATGGCTGACGATATTGCGGCAAAGAGCAAGACAAGGGATAGAAGAATATTTCGCATAAAATTTATATTAGTTTTTTCCGGCTACACCGGAATTTTACTCGATGTTTTTTATAAGGGCTTAGGACATTAATAATAAGAGTAGAAAACTCGAAACAAGAAGTCGTTACTCGGAGAGAACCAAGCGGAGCCCAAGGTTGTAGCCGTAGCCAGGCGCGTAGTCGTCACGGTACGACGAGCGACAGTTCCCGGCAGTACAGCTCCAGCTACCTCCACGGCCCACGCGGTAGGAGCCACTATTAGCACCAGTTGGATTTACCTGTGAGGAACTATTGTATTTGCCATACCAATCTTGACACCACTCCCGTACATTACCACTCATATCATATATACCCAACTCGTTGGGCTGCTTTGTACCAACGGCATGAGTCTCGTATTCGTATTCACTGTTGCCACTATCACTGTTGCCACTATACCAAGCAACATCAGAAAGATTATTACTGCCGCTATACTGATAGCCTCGGCTCTTGTTGCCGCCACGGGCGGCATATTCCCATTCGGCTTCCGTAGGAAGACGGAACGTTTTGCCTGTTATACGGTTCAACTTGCTCAAGAATTTCTGACAATCTTTCCAACTAACCTGCTCAACAGGCAAGTTATCACCCTTAAACATCGAAGGATTGTTGCCCATCACGGCTTTCCATAAAGCCTGAGTCACCTCGTATTTGCCAATGTAATAGTCTTTGGTCAGAGTTACACGATGAGTTGGTTTCTCCTTATCAGACGGATCTTTCATCTCCGCTGTCGCTCCCATGGTGAATGTTCCAGCCTCAACACGAATCATATCAATGCTTATACCATCCTTTACGGGAATGATTATATTATCACTGTTAGCTATAGGTGCTTGTACTACGGGCTGCTGAGCCACTGCTGGTTGAGCAACAGGGCTTTGTATGGCGGTAGCTTCTTTCGTCAGGGTGATTTGTAGGTTGCTGGGTGCGGAGGCTTTCAGCTTTACTGTTCCTTCCTCCGACTCATACCCATCACAAGCAACAATATACGAGTGCTGACCTACTGGCAATGTAGTCTGTGCTACGCCATTCGTGCCCTTCACCATTTTGTTGTCTACAAGCACAGTGGCAGATGATGGAGAGTAGCGTATGGTTAGTCGTTGTTTCTGTGCAACTTGTGTGCTACCCGAAGCAGTAATGATGAGTTCATACGTGCGGTTACTCTCCAACTTCTCCACGCCATAATCGGCAAATGTCACCATAACGGGGACATAGTTGGTATGCTTCACCTTCAGCTGTCGGTTGCCTTGCGGCATATACACCCAATATTCGCCAGTCTTGTTCTCTATATTGCCCATGATACCGCCCTCAAACTGCACTCCTTGCAGTCCGATGCCAACCTTTATTAAGGCACAGTTGCGGTCGTTAAGGTCCTTGCGTGGCTGAGTTTGGGCAGTCAAGTCGCTTCCAGCAAGCTTGAATGACTCGACTGTGAGCTTCTGAGCAGAAGACACAGCTGCAAAGAGAATAAAAAGGGATAGAAGTATATTTCGCATCATTATTGTTTATCTTAATTGTTTATGTACTTATCATTATTCACCATTCAGCACCCATTTCCAAACAGGCACAATCTCAATTTTCAACCCATCACGCTCCACAAATCCCTCATCCTCGTATGTCACTATTAGTGCTCTTTTTAGAGGATATAAAGAATTTAGAGCTACCAAGGCTTTTATCTCACGCTCCAATGTTGCCTCGTCACTCATCCTATAACTGGCTTGCACAGCCAGCCTCTCATCGGGCACATAGAAGTCTACCTCTATATTGCGATTGAAATAATAGATGCCACTGCCATACTTCTTATATAATGTTATGGCACAGATGTTTTCAAGCAACAGAGTGTCGGGGTTGTTGATGAAGAGGTGCAACAGTCCGTTGTCCACAAAATAGTGCTTCTTCACTGTTTCTTTTTCTGTGAACTTAGAGGCATAGTTGTCTAATGATATCAACAAGCATGACTCCTGCAAGTATCTCACATACTCCATAATAGTTGACGGACTACATGGAACACCTGTCGACTTAACCAAATTGCTCAATCTGTTCAACGAGCAGGGTTGCATCACGCTTTCTGCCAAACGACGCACACAAAGACGCAGGGCATCCTCGTTCTTTATCTTATGGCGTACAATGAGGTCGTTGAAGAATATGCGGTTGTACAAGCTGTTGAGCCAGATGCGCTTCTCACGAAAGTTAACCAATTCTGGGAAACCTCCCCATTCAAAGTAAGTTCTGAAATGACGCTGCAACTCATTAGCCTTTCTGCCATACTGCCATCCTCCTGCAATGTTTACACCGACAGCCGTAAGATATTCACTAAAGCTATACGGAAAGACATTCACGCTAAGATACCTGCCTCCCAAAACGGTCTCTATGTCACGGCTCAACATCTTGGCGTTGCTGCCAGTCACATAAACACGATACTTCGAGTTGGCAAGACGACGTGCAAAGTTAGCCCAACCGTCCACATTCTGTATCTCGTCAAAGAAGAATATCGGCTGACCGCTATACATGCTGTGATAAGCCTGAAGTATAAGGTCAAAGTCAGTAGCTGCCATTCCTTGCAGACGCTCATCGTCGAAATTGACATAAACTATGTCCTCCAACAGCTTTCCCTCTGCCAATAATTGCTGCACACGTTGATACAACAAATAGGACTTTCCTGCCTGTCTTACGCCCACAAACACATAGTTGCCATACTCTTCCAAGTCAAGAGGACGCTCTACCAACGGTATGCTTCCTATATATTCTTGATTCTCAGAGATTATCGTTCTAAACAATTCCTTATCCATACTCTGCTTTTTCCTACAAAGATATAATTTTTATTCGCTGCTGCAAAATAAAAAATAACATTTTTATTCGGTGGCAGCGAATAAAACAATTAAATGACATCTCGTTTTAAGGCTTAGGACATTAATAATAAGAGTGGATAACTCGAAACAAGAAGTCGTTACTCGGAGAGAACCAAGCGGAACCCAAGGTAGTAGATACGGATGCCAGGCAAGTCGTAGCCACGGCATGACGAGCGACAGTCCCTGGCAATGAAGCGCCAGCACCCCCCACGGCTCACGCGGTAGGATCCACTATTAGCACCTGTAGGATTTACCTGTGAGGAACTACTATATGCTCCATGCCAATCTTGACACAATTCCCATACATTACCACTCATATCATATATACCCAACTCGTTGGGCTGCTTTGTACCAACGTCATGAGTCTCATCACCGCTATTATCGGCATACCAAGCAACATCAGAAAGATTATTGCTGCCACTATACTGATAACCTCGGCTTTTGTTGCCACCACGGGCAGCATATTCCCATTCGGCTTCCGTGGGAAGACGGAACATTTTGCCGGTTATACGGTTCAGCTTGCTTAAGAAGTCCTGACAGTCGTCCCAACTAACTTGCTCTACTGGCAAGTTGTCACCCTTGAAATATGAAGGATTGTTGCCCATCACGGCTTTCCATAAAGCCTGAGTCACCTCGTATTTGCCAATGTAATAGTCTTTGGTCAGAGTTACACGATGAGTTGGTTTCTCCTTATCAGACGGATCTTTCATCTCCGCTGTCGCTCCCATGGTGAATGTTCCAGCCTCAACACGAATCATATCAATGCTTATACCATCCTTTACGGGAATGATTATATTATCACTGTTAGCTATAGGTGCTTGTACTACGGGCTGCTGAGCCACTGCTGGTTGAGAAACTATATTTTGTTGTGTTGCCACTGCTTCTTTAGACAGAGTAATCTGAAGATTGCTTGGAGTTGACGCTTTTAGTTTTACAGTTCCTTCCTCCGAGTCATACCCATCACAAAAGACAATATACGAATGTTGACCTACGGGCAAAGTTGTCCTTGCCACGCCATTCGTGCCCTTCACCATCTTGTTGTCCACAAGCACAGTGGCGTTAGTCGGCATGTATTTGATAGTAAGAGTTTGCGACTGCTGCGTTTGCTGCAGATTGTTGCTCAAAAGCGTAAGCACATATGTGCGGTTGCTCTCCAATCGTTCGATGTCATAGTCGGCGAATGTCACCATCAGAGGCAAATAGTTTTTGGTGATTACTTTCATCTGCCGTGTGTTCTGTGGCATATATACCCACGTCTCGTTGTTGCGCTTTACCAAAGGCATAATGACATTGCCCTCAATGTTGGTCAACTCACCCACGAACTGTACTTTCACAACTGCACAGTTGCGGTTGTTAAGGTCCTTGCGTGGCTGAGTCTGGGCAGTCAAGTCGCTTCCTGCAAGCTTGAAGGATTTTACCGTCAGCTCTTGGGCAAAGGCTGATGATATTGCTGCAAAGAGCAAGACAAGGGATAGAAGAATATTTCTCATAAAATTTATATTAGTTTTTCCGGCTACGCCGGAATTTTACTCGATGTTTTTAATAAGGGCTTAGGACATTAATAATAAGAGTGGACTACTCGAAACAAGAAGTCGTTACTCGGAGAGAACCAAGCGGAGCCCAAGGTTGCTGCTGCGGAAGTCAGGCGTGTTGCTGCCACGTAACGACAAGCGACAGTTCCTGGCATTGTTGTACCAGCTAACCCCACGGACCACGCGGCAGGAACCACTATTAGCACCTGTAGGATTTACCTGTGAGGAACTACTGTATGTTTCATACCAATCTTGACACCACTCCCATACGTTGCCACTCATATCATATATACCCAACTCGTTGGGCTGCTTTGTACCAACGGCATGAGTCTTATCACCGCTATTATCGTCATACCAAGCAACATTAGAAGGATTATTGCTGCCGCTATACTGATAGCCTCGGCTCTTGTTGCCGCCACGGGCAGCATATTCCCATTCGGCTTCCGTGGGAAGACGGAACGTTTTGCCGGTTATACGGTTCAGCTTGCCGATGAATTCCTGGCAGTCGTCCCAAGTAACTGCCTCAACAGGCAAGTTGTCACCCTTGAAATATGAAGGATCATCACCCATCACTGCTTGCCATAATGCCTGAGTCACCTCGTATTTGCCAATGTAATAATCGTTGGTCAGAGTTACACGATGGGTAGGTTTCTCACTATCTTCTGTATTCTTCATCTCCGCTGTCGCTCCCATAGTAAACGTTCCTGCCTCAACACGAACCATATCAATGCTGATGCCATACTTTACGGGAATAGAGATATTATCAACATTAGTCAGCACTCCCGACAAAGAGGCTGTCTGACCCTCCAAGATGCTTACTGTCTTGCTGTCCGTGCCATAGCCATCTTTCTTTATTTCAACCTTATGACTGCCCACCAAGATACCATTAAACACACGTGGGCTTTGTCCAACCTTCTTGCCGTCAATAAAAACATCAGCACCAAAGGGCTTGTAGTTTACAGAAAGGTTACCTTGTATGGCTGCGAGTTCAGCAAAAGCCACATCAAGCCTTTGTTGTTGAGACAGATTGATAGTGCGCTGCTGACTGCGGTAGCCATCCTTCTTTGCTTCGATAAGGTGCATGCCCTCCTTTAGACTTCCTGTCCAAGGAGCCATGCCAACGGATTTCTTGTCGACATATAGCGACACGGCAGGTGTGGGGCAAGTGACAGAGACTGTAGCCATAGCTGAGACAAGGCTGACATTGATGGGAGTCATGTCGCTGCTGCTGATAGTGAATGATCCACTCTTGGAGATATAGCCTCCTGCCTCCACTTTATAAGTATGACTGCCATAAGGAAGCATGGCAGAATACTCACCGTCGGTGGATACCGTCTGCTGATTGCCGTCGATGGTGACGACAGCATTTTTGGGGGTTACGGTGAGCGCATAGAAGTTGCCTCCTGCATCAGTAGGCTCTGTGCTGCCTGCTGGCTTTGACAAAGTAAGGATGTATGTCATTCCACTCTCCACCTTGCCAACACCATAGTCGTAGAAATTGACCATAAGTGGAGTGTAGTTCTTATGCAGAACCTGAAGCATGGAGACTCCCTTAGGCATATACACCCAATATTCGCCCAACTTCTGAATGGGCTCGCCCATGATGCTGCCATCAAACTTCACCCCATCAAGAGCAATGCCCACCTTGACAAGAGCACAGTTGCGGTCGTTAAGATCCTTGCGAGGTTGAGATTGGGCTGTGAGGTCGTGTGATGCAAGCTTGAACGACTCCACAGTGAGCTTCTGGGCAAAGACCGTTGACATTACAGCAAATAGCATGAAAAAGGATAATAATATCTTTCGCATGATGGTTGTTGACTTTTATATAGTTTTGTTTGTTATCTTATTATCGTTTCTATTTTCTCTCCGTCACGATAGAGAGCACCATTCAGAATCACTCCATTTTGGCAGTAGCCAATGATATAATCGCCAGCCTGAGGAGTCGTAGAACAACCGCTCACGGCATGAGAAGCATGGAACTTCATTGTACCATTGCCATGAGGCTTGCCGTTGAGCAGTTCGCCTTTCCATGTGGCATAGCCAAGATTGACAGTGCCAGACTTGGGAGAAGGGGTAGGCTTAGGAGAAGGAATAGAAGTTGGCTTGTGAGAATTCGCAGGCTCAATTTTTTCTTCTATCTTGTTTGACTGTTTTTGCTCATCCTTTTTAGAGGTTTTAGCTACATGTGCTTTATCATCCACATGCTCGGGCTTTATAGTATCGGCTATGACTGATGTGGAGTCCTTCTTTTGTGATTGCTGTGTATCGTCATTAGCTGAAGTTTGCTCAGTAGCATTGCCTCCTTCATTTTTATTAAATTTATTCCAAGCAAACCATCCACCAAGAGATACGACTGCCACACATGCTATAGCAATGAGTTTGGTACTTATAGGCTTAGGAGAATCGGGAATGATAGGGTCGGTAGGAATACGTCCGTCGCCTGTATTATTAGAGGATGAACTATTGGTAGTTGAAGGTATGCCATACTCCAATATGTTCTGGAAGGAAGCAATGTCGTTAGGTCGGCTTACGGCTTCCTTCTGCAATCCGCATATAATGGCATCCATAGTGTTCTGTGACACAGATTCAGGCAATGTCTTATAGATTTTGTGAGTACTCAGCTCCTCAGCGTCACAGGGGTCAACACCGCTAAGCATATAGAGCAATGTGGCAGCAAGCGAATAGATGTCGAGCGAGGGAGAGAAGGTGCTGACATTCTGTTTCAGTTGCAAAGGAGAATAGCCCTTGGAATAGCCACGGATGCCCTTATCCTTTTTAGGCTTGCCATTGACGAAATACATAGCCTGACCGAAGTCAATCAATACAGGTTTTATGGTGTTGCCATGCCTAACCATCATGATATTATCGGGCTTGATGTCGAGATGCAGGATGTTGCGGTTGTGCAGATAGGCAAGAGCACTTGTAAGCGGCAAGATGATGTCTTTAGCTTGAGACTCCTGCAATGCTCCACCATTCTCAGCCACATACTGATAGAGCGAGATGTTGCCGAGATAGCTCATTACATAATACACCGTATTGTTCTGTTCGAACACTTCGTTCACTGGCACTATGTTGTCGTGTTTTAGCGAATGCAGAATCTCAGCCTCTGTCTTGAAGTCGGCCTTGGCATACTTGAATGCTTGCTGGTTTTCGGTAGTCACCACCACACTACCATCGGCATCTCTTGAGCAAATCTTGCTCATAAAAAACTCCTTGATGGTGAAAGTGGCAGTCTGCGGAATGTTGCCCACCATGATTTGGGCTGTGGCACGATAGGTGATGCCAAAGCCACCACTATGCAATGGCTCTGCTATAGTATAAAGGACGGCTCCTTTCAATGAGTAGCCGATATTTAGAGCGTTATGTATCATGTTGTTTATTTAGAAAGACAAAAACGTGTTCTACCAAGCACAAACTCCTGGTTTGGCTGGATATAAATAGAAGTACCCTCGGCAATAGGTTTGCCAGAGAGATAAACAGGATTCTTAGAACGGTTGACAGTGAACAGATACTTATAGGAGCTGCTCACAGACTCAACCGTTATAGTAATAGAGCGATGGCTGATGGTACGGTCGCTCTCAATCATGATGTCGGAAGGCGACTGCGGGTCGAACATACCAATGGTGTTGGCACCCAGATGCAGCACATGAAACTTATCCTTGTTGTAGAAATGCTTCTTTTTCTGCAACAGTCGGGCAATAACACCCGAAGGAGTGCCACCAGTGTTCACAATAGGGTCGGTGACTGGATGAGACTCTCCTTGCTGTTGCGTTGCATCAGACTGTTGTTGTGTGGCACCATTGCCAAGATGAATTTCCTTCTGTGTGATCTTCACTCCAAAAACATGTCCGCACTGCTGTTGCGGACATTTAAGTTTTACCACACATTCCTGCTCAGGCATATAGAACTTCACAACCTGTCCGCATTTGGGACATTTGGCTGCCATTACTTTTCTTTTATTATCTTCTGCCATATTGATATTCCTTACCAACTCATTAGAACATTATCGTATAGTGACTTGGAAGTGACCAATTGCGGATGCTGCTTGTTGTTATGCAGTTGCACATCCTTGTGTACATACTTAAACAATTCCATCACAGTAACCTTCTTGTCCTCGTTGCTGTCAGCCTTGCCACGCAATCCCTTGATGACACCATTTGTGAGGAATCCCGAACCTACAAGTGGACTTTCTGCCGAGAGTTCATCAGCACGTGAGGACAGAAAGACAATATATCGTGGATTGTTCTTCACGATGTTCTTCCAAGAAATGCGGCTCATGTCCTTGGTGGTCATCTCTTTAGTGTTCATATTATTGACAGCAGTTCCTGAGAAGCAAGCGTCAATATAGCAAACAATGTCCTTAGCCTGGCATTTGTCCAATTCGCTGAACAGCTCATTATAGGCAAACATCTTTGAGCCACCCGACACATAAGTACACATATAATTCTCTATGCCATGTCCGCTATACGAGAACACTATATGGTCGTTGGCATTGGCAACAGCCTTCACCTTACGGATGGCAGCAATGACATTGGCACGTGTGGCATTCTTGGATGTAAGCAACACCACCGTTGCATCTTTTGTTTTGTAGAGCATTGCAAGACGCTTGGCATCTTTGGTAGACTGGGTAAGGTCGTTCTTGTCGCCCTCATAGTTTGACACGCCAGTAATGATGGCATACGTTTTCTGAGCCTCTGCCGAGATACACAGCAGGAGCATAATAATGATAGTGGTGAATAGTCGTTTCATTTTTCTGTCGTTTTAATACATTATGCATGGGCTTTACACCTACTGCACATTTGATTTTTAAATTCTATTTCAGAGAGAGGTTTAGAGCAACAAGGACAGGTGAGTTTGTTGGAATACTTGTTGCTGAAATCCTTTAGTTTCGAGTCCTTGCCCAAATAGATATTGATGATAACCTGTAAAAGTGCCGTGAATAAAGCAGTTACTGCTACACCATACACCTTCTGGTTGAAAGGAAGAAGCAATGTAAGTAAAAGACCTATGACTGCCGAGATAATACCCGGCAAGAATCTCATCATATTTTTCTTTTGTATCTTGGCATCTATCTCAGCCTTCTCCTTCAAAGCCTTGTCGTGAATACGAAGAACATATTGAAACTCAGCCTTGTAATTTTGGGGATCATCCTCAACAACATGGTGGGCAAAGAAAGTGAAACCCATACTTGTCTGGTCGGCAAGGACGACACGAGTAAACTCTGTGATGCTCACCTTCTTGATTTGAACAAGCTCGTCGTTGTCGTCAATGATATAAGTGCCGTTGGTGGAATTAAGGTCTTCAAGAGTCCATTGTCCACTGTCCGATACAGTAATCTTGGCATGTTGTCGGCTCACTCTCGAATTGTTGATAGGGAACTTCTGTGTTCCCTCCTTACCGATAATAACTTCTTGCATAACTATTTTTTTAGAGTTGTGCTACTACTTCTGTTCACCATATCCTTATATTTTTTAAGCAATGGCTTGGGAAGTTTGAGTGTTACTGAATTTTTAAGGCAATCGGACAGTACAAGGTGCTGTTTGAGAACATTGATGTCGTAGAGGAACATCTGGTTGATGATAACGCTACGTCCAAGGCGTATAAACGGACTCGTCGTTCCTTTGGGGTAAGCCTGCGACAACATAGCCTCAATCTTTGAGATACCCAACGACAGCACTGTAGAAAGTCCACCGATATAACATATTTTGGTGTAATTGCCGTCTGCCATGATATATGCGATATTATCGACAAACAATATAATCATCTCGTCGCGATTGTTGATACAAATCTTTTTCATAAGTTTTATGATTTAAAATACCAAATCTACTATTTTCATTGTCTCCTTTAAATCTTTTTAATAAACGCGCTCGGTATATATGCAGTTGTCACCATGCATATTCCGTCGAGTTCCACCACAACTCTTTGTTGTCCTGCCACGCGAGCCACTCGCCCCACGATGCCTTTGAAATCCCCTTCTATGATGCGCACAAGGTCACCGTTGCGGTAATGGCATTGGTCGGGGTGTATCAATCTGATATGTTCGTTGTCGATTGATGTGATGCGTATGAAATTCATCATTGTGTTGAAAGGTGCAACAGATGTTAACGTCTACAACAAAATTAATATATTTTTTAAACTTTGACAAGAAAATGAAAGGGAAAAGCGATAAAAATACAATATTTAACAAACGAGGTTTTGTGAAAATATACAGAAATGTATTATTTTTGTGAACCGAATTGGCATTTTTCATGAACAAAATGTAATATCCGTGTTCAAACTGCATTTTTAACATTTTGCGAGACTATATTTGTATTAGATAGATTTTAATAGATGTTAACAAGAAAGTCGGCTTTATTGAGCAAATATTTGTGTAGGATAAAGGGGCGCATATACAATAAAGTCTTTCCGTAAAATCTTTAGATTTTTATCGTGCGCATACGCATATCTGCACGATAAAAATCCAAAGACGTTCAAATTTGGACACGTCGCACTCTCTCGCCCCACGCTTGTTGTACGTTTCGATAACGCTCTTCTTTTCACTGTCCCAGTCATTGGTTATAAATTTCTCCGAAAGGAGTGATTTTGTCAGATTTTATGTTTACCTTTGCCATATGTTAGATATTCTTTATTTGAGTTTTAAGCAGCACTAAGGTGAGTGAATTTTCTGACATATGCAAGCATTGGGTAATTTATTGTTATCCAATGACTTGCTTTCTTGTAAAAATAACAAGTCTGCTAATTTAAGGATGATATGGAAACTAAATTGAAATTGGTTTATAAGATTTTGCGATGGGGATTGGCGTTGTTTTTTAGCAGCACAATTCTCGTTGTCGTTGTTTATCGTTTCGTGCCAGTATATGTTACTCCATTGATGGTGATACGTTGTGTGGGACAGATAGCAGACGGAAAGTCGCTCACGATGCACCATAAATGGAAGCCACTTGACAATATTTCACCGTCATTGCCAGTTGCTGTGATGGCGAGCGAGGATCAACGTTTCCTTCTGCATCATGGTTTCGACTTTGATGCCATACAACAGGCTGCAAAACGCAACAAGCAGGCTGCAAAGCATAAGTATGGAGCAAGTACAATATCGCAACAGACAGCCAAGAATGTATTTCTGTGGCCTGGCAGAAGTTGGGTGCGCAAGGGATTTGAGGTGTATTTCACGGCTCTTATTGAAATGTTGTGGGGGAAGCATCGTATCATGGAGGTTTATCTGAACTCAATTGAGATGGGTGATGGTATTTATGGTGCAGATGCTGTTGCTAAGTATCATTTTAGTAAGACGGCAGAAGAACTCACTCGTTCGGAGTGTGCTTTGATTGCTGCTACTTTGCCTAATCCGCGTAAGTTTGATAGTAGTAATCCTACAGCCTATTTGCGTGCACGTCGTGGTAAGATAGAGTTTGAGATGAAGTTTATGCCGCTCTTTCCGAAAGAAGGAGAGGACTATGATCCGTCGACAGCATCGGGTGGAATTTACAAGAATAATTAGTTTTGTTGATAAACGTTCAATAATCTTAATAAATACTTTGTAGTATTGCATTTAAATACGAATAAAAAAATAGTGGATACTCTTCTTAAATCATTGAACCCCAATCAGCTTGCAGCTGTAGAATATACCGATGGACCAGAACTTATTATAGCTGGAGCAGGGTCTGGCAAAACCCGAGTCTTGACGTATAAGATAGCATATCTCTTGCAGAAGGGACTTGCCCCGTGGTCTATACTTGCTCTTACCTTTACAAATAAGGCAGCACGCGAGATGAAGAGCCGCATCGCTGACCTTGTCGGTGAGGAGCGTGCACGATATCTGAATATGGGCACGTTCCATTCTGTATTCTTGCGCATACTGCGTGCTGAGGCTGAAGCCATAGGCTTGGAGCGCAACTTCTCAATCTATGATGATGGCGATTCGCGTGCGGTTGTAAACTCAATTATTAAAGAACTGAAACTCGATGACAAGCAATACAAGGCATCTTCCGTTTTAGGGCGTATCGGGGCGGCAAAGAATAGTTTGGTTACACCAGATATATATATGTCCGATCCACATCTTGCGGAGCGCGATAAGGTTTCGGGTATGCCCAAAGTGGGACAGATATATGCTCTTTATGCCGCACGTTGCAAGGCTGCCAATGCAGTCGACTTCGACGACATGCTCCTCTTTACCTATAAACTCTTTGCAGATAATCCGCAGATTGCGCAAAAATATGCAGAGCGATTTAGTTATGTTCTTGTAGACGAGTATCAAGATACAAACTATGCCCAGCAGTCGATATTGACCCTCCTTACTAAGGAGCGACGCAATATCTGTGTTGTTGGTGATGATGCGCAGAGTATCTATGCTTTCCGTGGTGCAAACATTGATAATATTCTAAAGTTTCAGAACATATACGAAGGTGCACGCCTCTTTAAATTGGAACAGAACTATCGTTCTACACAAACTATAGTGAAAGCGGCTAACAGTGTCATTATCAATAATCAACGTCAAATACGTAAAGATGTGTATAGCGAGAATGGCGATGGCGAAAAGGTACGTTTGAATATAGCTTATTCAGACAAGGAGGAGGCGAGCGTAGTATGCAACGAAATTCGGCGTTTGCATAACCGTTATGGTGTGGCGTATGGTGACATCGCTGTGCTATATCGCACCAATGCGCAGAGCCGTTTGTTTGAAGAGGAATTTCGTCGGCAGGATACCCCATATCGCATTTATGGTGGTATGAGTTTCTATCAGCATAAGGAGATAAAAGACGTGATAGCCTACTTCCGTTTAGTAGCCAATCCGAATGATGAAGAGGCGTTGAAGCGTGTCATCAATTATCCGAAGCGTGGCATCGGCGATGCAACAGTGTCAAAGCTTATCGCTGCATCGCGCGATTGTAATGTCTGCTTGTGGAACGTTGTAGGTAATCCGAGCATGTATAACGCAGGAGTATCAGCGGCTACAGAAAAGAAGGTTGTAGGCTTCTATTGTATGATGGATGAGTTTATAAGAGATAATAATACAACTGATGCATACGTATTAGGTAAGGCCATCTTGGAGAAGTCGGGATTGAAGCAGGAACTGGCTGCTGATAAGTCGATGGAGGGAGTGGAGCGACAGGATAACATAGAAGAGTTTATGTCGGGTCTGCACGACTTTGTTGACACTAAGCGTGAGGAGGGTTACGAGGATGAGGTGTATATCGCCAACTTCCTTCAAGAGGTTGCTCTACTTACAGATAGCGATGAAGAAAATAGCGACGAGGTTTCTTCAGGTGAACGCGTCTCGCTGATGACAATACATGCGTCAAAGGGTTTGGAGTTCAACTCTGTTTTCGTTGTCGGCTTGGAGGAGAATATCTTCCCGAGTCCGCGTTCAAGTTCATCGCTCAGAGAGTTGGAGGAGGAACGTCGTTTGCTTTATGTAGCCATAACACGTGCCGAACAGCGTTGTTTCTTGTCGTGTGCAAAGAGTCGTTATCAGTATGGCAGTATGATGTTCAATGAGCCAAGTCGTTTCTTGAAGGAGATTGATAAGCAGTATTTGATTGTTGAGGGTAATGTTGGAGGCTTTCAGTCGCCAGCTCAGCAATATTCACAGCGTCCAGAGTCTCCGCTGCGCAGTTCGCATCAGTCTTCAGCGCCTTCTGGATTTCGTCGCATATCTACCGCTACATCGCAGTATCGGCAGATGTCGACTACGCCTCAGCGTACACAGAGTGATCTTTCTGCTAAACAAACGATACATGTAGGTGCGCGTGTTGAACATCAGCGCTTTGGTATAGGCAGCGTGATAGCCGTAGAAGGAGTGGGCGAGAACGAAAAGGCTACTATAGAGTTTCAGAACGCTGGAACCAAGACTCTGCTCATGAAATTCGCAAGATTGACAATTTTGAAGTAGGAAAAACAGAATAGTATTGTGTATGTTTGGAAAAATTACTACCTTTGCAATCGATTACACACTAATATTCATTTAATACAAATTTTATGATTCTTCAAAATTTGCAAAACGATTTCAAAGGTTCTAATTGGAAGCGCGAAATCGACGTGCGTGATTTTATTCAGTCTAACTACGAGGCTTATGACGGTGACGAGTCGTTCCTTGTAGGTCCTACAGAGCGTACAAACCATCTTTGGAATGTGCTTTCAAAGATGTTCGAGGTGGAGCGCGAGAAGGGCGTTTACGACGCAGAGACAAAGTTGCCTCAGAGTATAGACACTTATGGTGCCGGCTATATAGATAAGGATAGCGAGGTGGTGGTTGGTCTGCAGACTGATGTGCCATTGAAGCGTGGTATATTCCCGAAGGGCGGTATCCGCATGGTGGAGAAGGCTCTGAAGTCTTACGGCTACGATCTTGATCCTGCAACAAAGACTATCTTTACAAAATATCGCAAGACACACAACGAAGGCGTATTCTCGGCTTACAATGATGATATAAAGGCTGCGCGCCATGCTCATATCATCACCGGTTTGCCCGACGCTTATGGTCGTGGACGTATCATCGGTGACTATCGTCGTATAGCTCTTTATGGTACAGCAAACCTTATTGAGGAGAAGAAGCGTTATTTCAAACGTATCGATATTCAGGAGTTTACAGAGGAGATTGTACGCCATCGCGAGGAGGTTTCGGAGCAAATCCAGGCTTTGAAGCAGTTTGAACGCATGTGTGCTGCATACGGTTTCGACGTTACCAAGCCTGCGACAAACGCTCGTGAGGCAGTGCAGTGGACCTACTTCGGCTATCTCGGTGCGGTTAAGGACCAGGACGGTGCTGCCATGTCGCTCGGTCGTGTCTGCGCATTCTTGGATATCTACATCCAGCGCGACCTTAAGAACGGCACACTCACAGAGCAGGAGGCTCAGGAGCTTATCGACCAAATGATTATGAAGTTACGCATCGTACGCTTCCTCCGTACACCTGAGTACAACGATTTGTTCTCTGGCGACCCGATCTGGGCTACCGCTTCTATTGGAGGTATGGGTATTGATGGTCGTTCGATGGTTACAAAGACCGACTACCGTTTCCTCCATACACTTTACAATATGGGACCGTCACCAGAGCCAAACCTCACTGTGCTTTGGAGTGAGCACCTGCCTGAGGCATGGAAGAAATATTGTGCAAAGGTAAGTATCGACACAAGTGCTATCCAGTACGAGAACGATGACCTTATGCGTGCTGACCTCGGCGACGACTACGGCATCGCTTGCTGCGTGTCGCCAATGAAGATTGGCAAACAAATGCAGTTCTTCGGTGCTCGTGCAAACCTTGCTAAGTGTATGCTATATGCTATCAATGGTGGTCGCGATGAGATGTCGGGCGAACAGATCGCTCCGCGTTTTGCTCCTATCACTGGCGATTACCTCACATATGAGGAATTCATGCCTAAATTTGAGCAGATGATGCGTTGGTTGGCAAAGACTTACGTCAATGCTCTGAAGATCATTCACTACATGCACGACAAGTACGATTATGAGGCATTTGAAATGTCGCTTCACGATGGCGACGTAGAACGCACACGTGCTACAGGTATCGCAGGTCTGTCTATCGTTGCCGACTCTATTGCTGCAATGAAGAACTGTCGCATCCGCATCATCCGCGACGAGAGCGGTCTTGCTGTCGACTATAAGATAGAGGAGGGCGAGTATGTACCATTCGGTAACAACTGCGACGAGACAGACGAGATAGCAGTGTCGCTCACAGAGACATTCATGGAGTATTTGCGTCAGCATCGTACATACCGCGATGCTATTCCGACACAGAGCTTGCTCACTATCACATCGAACGTTGTGTACGGACGTAATACAGGTGCTACACCCGATGGTCGTGAGAAGGGCGTTCCGTTCGCTCCGGGTGCAAACCCGATGAACGCACGCGATACCAAGGGCGCTGTGGCAGCTCTCGCTTCTGTTGCTAAGTTGCCGTTCCAGCACTCGCGCGATGGCATTTCTTACACATTCGCAGTCGCTCCGTCAGCTCTCGGCAAAACAAAGGAAATGCAGGCAGAGAACCTCACCCACTTGCTCGATGGCTACTTCACACCGACCGGTGGACAGCACATCAATGTGAACGTGTTCGATCGCGACCTCTTGCTCGACGCAATGGAGCATCCGGAGAAGTATCCGCAGCTCACCATCCGAGTCAGTGGTTATGCTGTGAACTTCGTGAAGCTCACACGCGAGCAGCAGCTTGACGTGCTTTCGCGTACAATCAACCTCGGAATGTAATTTCGGAGGAATATAACTGTTGAATATAAGAGGCTGTGGTTTCTACGACGTGGAAGCTGCAGCCTCATATTGTTAAAATCAATATTTTTCCTTTACAGGTTTTAAACCAAAAGCTCTGCGCTGCGTCATAATATCAAAACAAAGATGCTATGGAAAAAGAAGAACAGTATATATACGATCGTTACGGTAAGCAGAACCCGTTTACTGTGCCCGACGGCTATTTCGATAGTCTGCGCACAGGACTTATGCAACATGCTACAACTACCACAAAAGCAATTCCTCTTTGGAAGCGTTGGCGAGGTTATGTGGCTGCGGCATGTTTGGTGGGTGTGGTTACTGTTGGGCTTGCTACCTATTGGGGCTTAAAAACGACAGACGTTGCCGATACACATGTGGCTGTTGCCGAATATGCTACGGTCGATGATGACTTCTCTGATGATGAATATGCCGATTATACAATGCTCGATAATGACGATATATACTCGTTTTTAGCAAATAATTAAAATCATTATAGTAACCGATTTTAAAGATATAGATACAATGATAGCACTTTTTTGTAAGAATGTACGTAGCGTGTTTGTGTTTTTGGCTATAGCTGTGTTTTGTAGCCAACCAGTCAATGCGCAGAAAAAGCGAGCATTCGACCCCGTAAAATTTGAAGCTGATCTGGAAAAATTCATAGCTTCCGAAGTGGAACTAACCCCCGCTGAAGCTTCCGAGTTCTTTCCTGTTTATCGCGAGATGCGTAAGAAGCAGTTGGCGTATTTTAGGAAAGAGCGTTGCTTTAGAAAAGTGGATACCAAGGACGCGAAGGCTTGTGCAGAGGCAATACGTAAACGCGACAAGAATGAGGTAGAGTTGAAGGTCCTTCAGAAAAACTATCATGAGCGTTTTCTGACCATTTTACCAGCCACGAAAGTATTTAAGATATTGAAGGCAGAGCGAAAGTTCCATAGACAATGCTTTAGAAAGGCAAAACCACAGAAGAAATAAAAACTGTAAAGTAAAGGAAAAGAATAGTAAAAAGAAGTGATGGGTAGATATTTTGTAGAGTTTGCATACGACGGAACCGACTATCATGGCTGGCAGATACAGCCCAATGGCAATTCGGTGCAAGAAGAATTGCAGAAAGCCTTGTCCACAATATTGCGTCAGTCGATAAGCGTTGTAGGTGCAGGACGTACAGATACCGGCGTACACGCACGTCGGATGACGGCACATTTTGAGACCGACACTGAAGTTGATTGCATCCAGTTGGTGTACAAGTTGAACCGCTTGTTGCCACGCGATATTGCCGTCCGCTCGGTATTCCCCGTTGCCGGTGACATGCACGCACGCTTCAGTGCTACGCTCCGTACATACCATTATTACATACATACCTCGAAAAATCCGTTCTTGCGAAAGTATTCTTGCGAGATGCACTATGATCTCGACTTCGATTTGATGAACAAGGCAGCTGGCTATTTACTTGAAGTGGAGGATTTCGGGTCGTTCTGCAAGGCTCATAGTGACGTGAAGACCACTCTTTGTGATGTGTCTGAAGCCATATGGGTGCGCGATGGTGAGAATGCTTGGCATTTCCGCATATCTGCCAATCGCTTCTTGCGCAATATGGTACGTGCCGTAGTAGGCACACTTATAGAAGTGGGTCGCCATCGGCTCACGCTTGAGCAGTTCCGCGAGGTTGTTGCCAGTGGCAATCGCTCGTCGGCAGGTGAGAGTATGCCCGGTAACGCATTGTTCCTGGAGGATGTAAAGTATTAATATTTAGAATTCTAATATCTCACCCCTACAACATTTTTCCTTTTCTTATGTGGCTAATATTAGCATTTTGCTCAGCAGCACTGCTGGGCTTCTATGATGTATGCAAGAAGAAGGCATTGCTTGATAATGCTGTTCTTCCAGTGCTGTTTTTGAACACCGTAATCTGTTCGCTTATATTCATCCCGTTCATTGTTCTCTCGTTGGGTACAAGTGTGCTTGACGGTACTGCTTTTTATGTAGAGCCGAGCACTTGGGCAGAACATAAATATATTATTCTGAAAGCGTGTATAGTGTTGTCATCGTGGGTGTTTGGCTATTTTGCAATGAAACACTTGCCGATAACCATCGTTGGACCGATCAATGCAACGCGCCCGGTTATGGTGCTTGTGGGTGCGATGCTCGTCTTTGGCGAGCGTTTGAACGTATGGCAGTGGATTGGTGTGCTCTTGGCGGTTGTTTCATTCTTTCTGTTGAGCAGAAGCGGTAAGAAAGAAGGTGTTAATTTCTCGCATAACCGTTGGATATTCTTTCTTGTTGCAGCAGCCATACTCGGTGCCGTGAGCGGTTTGTACGACAAGTACCTCATGGCTTCGCCTGCGAATGGAGGAGTCGGCTTAAGCAGAATGGTGGTGCAGAGTTGGTACAATATCTATCAGTTGTGCTTGATGGGGGTTACGATGTTTGCTATATGGTATCCGACACGCAAGAAAACTACTCCTTTCAAGTGGCGTTGGAGCATCATTCTGATAAGTGTGTTCCTAAGTATTGCCGACTTTGTCTATTTCTACGCTTTGAGCTTGCCAGGTGCAATGATATCTATCGTGTCAATGGTGCGTCGAGGTAGTGTGGTAGTGAGCTTCTTCTGTGGTGCGATGCTCTTTAAGGAGAAGAATCTTACAAGCAAGTTGGTTGATATGCTGTTTGTTATACTCGGAATGCTATTCTTGTATATAGGTTCGCATTGATTGAATTTACGTTTTTTAGTAATTACATTATTCGGCAATCCAATATAAAGTGTTAACTTTGTAGGCAAATCGTAATATAACAAGACAATATCTATGGCACGAAATATATTTAAAGGACTTGGTGTAGCACTTATAACGCCATTCACCTCAGATGGTAGTGTTGATTTTAAATCGTTGACCTGTTTAGTGGAACATCTGATTGATAATGGCGCAGACTTCCTCTGTATCCTTGCCACGACGAGTGAGGCTCCTTGCTTGTCGGCATATGAAAAGGAAGAGGTGAAAAAACATGTGATTGACATCAACCGCGGACGTTTGCCAATACTTATGGGATGTGGTGGCAACAATACAAAGGCTATTGTTGACGAACTGAAGAATAGTGATTGGCGTGGCATAGATGGTGTGTTGAGTGTTTGTCCGTATTATAACAAACCCTCGCAGGAAGGTCTTTACCAGCATTTCAAGGCAATAGCAGAGGCAAGTCCGTTGCCGGTTGTTCTTTATAATGTACCAGGACGTACCGGTGTGAACCTTAAGGCAGATACTACAGTTCGTTTGGCTAACGATTGTGAGAATATCATTGCAATCAAGGAAGCCAGCGGCAGCTTGGAGCAAGTTGACGAAATTATAAAGAACAAGCCGGCTCGTTTCGACGTGATTAGCGGTGACGATGCTCTCACGTTCTCTATGGTGGCGAGCGGGGCTGCCGGTAGCATATCCGTTATAGGCAATGCCTTGCCCAAGGAAGTGTCGCGTATGATTCGCTTAGAGTTTAACGGTGAGTATGAGGCAGCACGCACAATACATCATCGTTTCACCGAGTTGTACTCGTTGCTCTTCATTGATGGAAATCCGGCAGGTGTGAAAGCATTGCTGCATGAAATGGGATTTATAGAGAACGTGTTGCGTCTACCGCTTGTTCCGACACGTATCACAACTCTTCAGAAGATGACAGAGATACTGAAAACTCTGAAAATATAACTCACAGCATTTTGCTGTACGAACATTAACGTGGTTTGACACACAAGGCTATCATATTTCCTACGCTATGCATAGTGTTGTTAGCAATCTTTCTTGTTAATATCTTTTACGGAGCAGTTAAAATACCAGCATCCGAAGTGTTAGGAATATTAAAAGGAGACATTGCTTCCAACGTCTCATGGCAGTACATAGTTATGAGCTATCGCTTTCCGCAGGCTCTTACGGCGTTGCTTACGGGTAGCGTGTTATCGGTATGTGGTCTGATGTTGCAAGCTATATTCCGCAATCCGCTTGCCGACGCTTCTATTCTTGGCATAAGCAGTGGAGCCGGATTGGGCGTGGCTTGCGTTATGCTGTTGTTCGGTGGAGGCTTGTATATAGGCGGTTTGTCGTTTGGAGGGTTCGCTGCAGTGTTTGCTACAGCTCTTTCGGGCGCATTGGCTGTTACGTTTATAATGCTTTTTCTTTCAAGTGTTATTCGTAATAACGCCTTGCTTTTGGTAGCTGGAGTTATGCTCGGTTATGTCACGTCATCTATGGTTATGCTCTTGAACTTTTTTGCGTCGGCTGATGGAATAAGAGCTTACGTCCAATGGGGAATGGGCAATTTCTCGGGCGTATCCGAAACGATGTTGCCATTATATGCTGCTGTTTCCATGATTTGCATAGTTGTCTCATCCCTACTTGTGAAGCCCTTGAATCTGATGCTTATTGGAAGTAGATATGCAGAGAATTTGGGAGTAAACATAAAGCGTTTGCGGACGACGATATTGTTGCTGACAGGAATAATGACCGCCTTGTCAACATCTTTCTGCGGGCCGATAGCCTTTATTGGCTTGGCTGTTCCGCATCTGGCTCGCTTATTGTTGCGTACAGACGATTTCCGGCTTATTATGCCAACCACAATCCTTATTGGTGCCTTGGTCGCCTTACTGTGCAATTTCGTATGCGTACTGCCAAGCAATGGCGGAATACTGCCGCTGAATGCGGTGACACCATTCTTGGGTGTACCAATAATATTATATGTAATATCAAGAAAAAGCTACTCGTTATGATCGAAACAGAACGTATTAAACAGCTACGTCAGTTGCTGCATGAATATAACCACAACTATTATGTGCTGAATATGCCCACGGTCACCGACCGTGAGTTCGACGATTTGATGCATGAATTGCAGCAGCTTGAAGAAAAACATCCAGAACTCTACGACTCCAATTCGCCGACACAACGTGTAGGTAGCGACCTTACACAGGGCTTCGCGCAGGTCGAACATAAATATCCGATGCTCTCATTGGCTAATACATACAATGAGCAGGATGTGCAGGATTGGTACGAGTCGGTTAAGCGTGGACTTGAAGGCGAGGAGTTCGAGGTATGCTGCGAGATGAAGTACGACGGTTTGTCGATATCGCTCACATACGAGAACGGACGTCTTGTCCGTGGTGTCACACGTGGCGATGGAGTGTATGGCGATGACGTGACAACCAATGTGAAGACTATCCGTTGCATACCGCTTGTGCTCAATGAGAACGTTGCATACCCGGAGGCGTTTGAAATCCGTGGCGAGATACTTATGCCGTGGAGCGTATTCGACGATCTGAATGCAAAACGTGAGGCAGCAGAAGAACCATTGTTTGCCAATCCGCGTAATGCAGCAAGTGGCACATTAAAGAGCCTGGATCCACGCCTTGTGGCCGACCGTCATCTTGATTGCTACCTCTACTATCTGCTTGGCGAAACTCTACCTTCCGACGGACACTACGAGAACCTGGCTGAGGCTGCGAAGTGGGGATTTAAAATCTCACAGGGTATGCGTAAGGTAAAGACTCTTCAAGAGATCTACGACTTTATTAATTACTGGGATGCAGAACGCAAGAACTTACCCGTGGCAACAGACGGAATAGTACTAAAGGTGAACTCTATTCGTCAGCAACAGCACTTGGGATACACGGCAAAGTCGCCACGTTGGGCTATCGCTTATAAGTTCAAGGCAGAACAGGCGGTTACACGTTTGGAAAGCGTGTCGTTCCAAGTGGGACGCACCGGAGCCGTAACACCGGTGGCTAACATGGATGCAGTGCGACTTGCCGGTACAATGGTCAAGCGTGCCACGCTTAACAATGAAGATTTCATAAAGAATCTCGGTTTACACATCGGCGACTATGTATATGTTGAGAAGGGGGGCGAGATTATCCCCAAGATCGTAGGCGTTGATGTGACGAAACGCTCTGCTGAAGCACAGCCGGTAGAGTTTGTCGATTGCTGTCCTGAGTGCGGCACTCCGCTTGTGCGTTATGAGGGGGAGGCTGCGTATTATTGTCCGAACGACACCGGATGTCCGCCGCAGATAAAAGGACGCATCGAGCACTTCATTGCTCGCAAAGCAATGAATATCGACTCGTTAGGTCCCGAAACAGTTGACGACTACTATCGTCGTGGACTAATACATAACATAGCCGACCTGTATTGCATACAAGTGCAGGATATTAATGGCAGCGGTAATCGCGAGCGCTCGGCACGCAAGATAGTGTCAAGCATAGAGGCTTCCAAGCAAGTGCCCTTCGAGCGCGTTGTCTTCGCTCTCGGTATACGCTTTGTCGGCGAGACATCCGCACGCCAACTGGCTCGCCATTTCAAAACGATGGAAGCATTGCAGAACGCTTCGTTGCAGCAGCTGATGGAGGTAGATGGAGTGGGAGAGGTGATAGCCAAGAGCATAGTGGCTTACTTCCACAATCCTGCAAACATGGCGATTGTCAACCGTTTGCGCGACTACGGTCTGCAGATGCAGCTTTCTTCTGAACAGATAGCAAGCGCAACGAACAAACTCGAAGGTAAGAGCATAGTTATCAGTGGTGTCTTCTCCAAGCACAGTCGCGATGAGTACAAGGCTATGATAGAGCAGAACGGAGGCAAGAACGTCGGCTCCATCAGTGGCAAGACTTCCTTCATTCTTGCAGGCGAGAATATGGGACCGTCGAAACTGCAGAAAGCTGAAAAACTGGGCGTGCAGATAATAGACGAGGATACGTTCCTCAATATGTTAGAGTAATAATGTAGAAACCATACATTCAGAATATGAAAATAGTAATAGGTATAGACGTAGGCATTAGCACTACAAAAATCGTAGGTATCAACGAGGAAGGCGATGTCGTGTCCCCAATCCGAATACGTGCTACCGATCCCGTCACATCGCTTTATGGCGCATTCGGAAAGTACTTGCACGACAACCACATCCAGTTGCATGATGTAGAGAAAGTGATGCTTACCGGTGTAGGCAGCGCATACATCAACGAGCCGGTGTACGGGCTGCCGACAGACAAGGCTGAAGAATTTCTCGCCGACGGTTTGGGTGCTCGTTACGAAACACATCTCGACCGTATGCTCGTCGTCAGCCTTGGCACCGGCACATCCATTGTGAAGTGCGACGGCGACGACATCAAGCATATCGGCGGTATCGGTATCGGCGGCGGTACGTTGCAGGGCTTGTCGCGCCTGCTCCTGAAGACCGACGATATAAAACAGGTGGCAGCGTTGGCAGAAGAGGGCGATCTCTCGCATATCAATGTGCTCATCAAGGATATCTGCACAAACCCTCTGCAGGGACTTCCTATGGACGCCATCGCCTCATTGTTCGGCAACGCCAAGATGAATGCCTCTCGCGAAGACATAGCCCTCGGACTTATCTGGATGGTGCTGCAGTCAATTTGTAGCGCAACGATTCTCTCGTCGTTGGGCAGCGGCATCAAGGAGTTTGTGATGATAGGCAATCTTACGCTTCTTCCGCAGGTGCGCCATGTCTTCCCCGCAACCGAACGTCTGTACGGTGTAAAGTTCCGCATACCGCGCTATTCCGAATTCTGCACAGCCATTGGTGCAGCCCTGTCTTACCGCAACGTTCAAAGCACAACGCTTTAATACTCAATGTACGGACCTATCCGTTCAATGTCATGGCTTGAGAATTCTTTCATCAGTTTCAGCTCCGATATCGAACGGATATTTCCGCGTAAACGTCTGTAGTCGCTTATAGCGCGAGCCTGATAATAATTCAAGTACGGATGTCGCTTAAGTTGTGACAGCGTCAATTGGTTTATGCGCAATCTACGGATGCTACTCTCGTCAATACTGATGTATTTGACAGCATCCTCTGGGAAACCTTCTATTTCCAGCAACTGCTCCTTACTTACAAAACCGCCCAATTGGTTGCGGTACCTTACAATTTGTCGCGAGTAATAGCTGCCGATACCCGGTATCTTCATCAGTTCCGTAGTATCAGCACCATTTATCTCAATGTGTTCTCCAATGCGTATTTTAGGTGTATAGGCTTTATGTTCCATGTTCGGTGCATTTTCGCCATTATCCGATGCGTATCGGCTGCTGCGTTCGTATCCTCGTTTGCGGTTTCTTACTTCTGCCAGCGAACTCGCAGGCAAGTAGTCCGCACCGATACGTATATACGGCTCCAAACGCTTGTAGTCCTTAACAGTCAGTCCATAGACATATGCAAAGTCCTCTTTGCATTGATACACACCGCCCCTCGCCCTGTACTTATATATATTGCGAACCTGCCAAGGACGCAACCCCAATTGAAGAAGTTGCGTACTGTCCGCAGTGTTCGGGTCGAAGTAAAACAACTTCGACCCTTTGTTCGTCTCTTCCACAGCATAACCTTGCCCGTCAGCACTCTCATGGCTTTCGTCCTTTACCGTGGCAGTCTCCTTTCTCTCCTCAATCTTGTTGCTGGTGTCATCAGTTAGCGACACCGCACCAAAGAAGATGATTGCAACCAACGCTAAAGAGCATAAGCATATGAAAGTGCGTCTGTCGGCTCTGGTCATATAGAAGAATTCTTTCAGAAACATTGTGGCGTGTTATAAATGGGTTAGTCCTCCATCAATTTTCTGTAGCGACCCTTCTTTATTTCTTCATTTCCGAGTCTGCGAGCCTTGTTGATCTCGTAGTCCGAATAACTTCCCTCAAAGAAGAACACCTCGCCGTCACCCTCAAAAGCAAGAATGTGCGTACATATACGGTCAAGGAACCAACGGTCGTGGCTAATCACTACAGCACAACCAGCGAAACCCTCAAGACCCTCCTCCAGAGCACGCAGCGTGTTCACGTCGATATCATTAGTCGGCTCGTCGAGCAACAGCACATTGCCCTCCTGCTTCAGTGCCAACGCCAACTGCAGACGGTTGCGCTCACCGCCCGAAAGAGTCTCGCAGAGTTTGCTCTGGTCCGTTCCCGCAAAGTTGAAACGCGAGATGTAGGCACGCGCATTCACATCCCTGCCACCCATACGTATCGTCTCGTTACCCTGCGAAATAGTCTCGTACACCGACTTCTTCGGGTCAATATCCTTATGCTGCTGATCCACGTAAGCCAACTTAACAGTCTCTCCAACCTCAAACGTACCGCCGTCAGCATGTTCCAATCCCATAATCATGCGGAAAAGCGTAGTCTTGCCCGCACCATTCGGACCGATAACACCCACGATGCCGTTAGGCGGAAGCATGAAGTTCAAGTCCTTGAACAGCACCTTCTCGCCGAAAGCCTTCTTCACATGCTGCGCCTCAATCACCTTGTTGCCAAGACGCGGACCGTTCGGGATGAATATCTCCAGCTTCTCCTCACGTTCCTTCTGTTCCTCACCGAGCATCTGCTCGTAAGCATTCAGACGAGCCTTGCCCTTAGCCTGACGAGCCTTCGGAGCCATGTGTGCCCATTCCAACTCACGCTCCAATGCCTTGCGACGCTTCGAAGCCTGCTTCTCCTCCTGCATCATTCTCGTAGTCTTCTGCTCCAACCACGACGAGTAGTTGCCATGCCAAGGAATACCCTCACCACGGTCCAACTCCAAAATCCATTCGCTCACATCATCCAAGAAGTAGCGGTCGTGAGTCACAGCGATAACCGTACCCTCATACTGCTGCAAGTGCTGCTCCAACCAGTCGATGCTCTCCGCATCCAAATGGTTCGTCGGCTCATCCAGCAACAGCACATCCGGCTTCTGCAGCAGCAGACGGCACAGAGCCACACGGCGACGCTCGCCACCCGAGAGATGCGTAACCGGCAAGTCGCCCTTCGGGCAACGCAGCGCAGCCATCGCGCGGTCCAGCTTCGAGTCCATGTTCCATGCGTCCGTCGCGTCAATGATGTCCTGCACCTCCGACTGGCGCTGCATCAGCTTGTCCATCTTCTCCGGATCACCATAGTACTCCTCCAGGCCAAACTTCTCGTTTATCTCCTCATACTCCTTCAGAGCATCATACGCCTGCTGCACCCCCTCCATAACGTTCTCCTTCACCGTCTTCGCCTCATTCAGCGGTGGGTCTTGCGGCAGATAACCGACCGAGTAGCCCGGACTCCACACCACTTCGCCCTGAGTAGGTTGGTCCAGTCCGGCTATAATCTTCATCAATGTCGACTTACCTGCACCATTCAAACCGATGATACCTATTTTTGCACCATAGAAGAACGAGAGATAAATGTCCTTCAATATCTGTTTACGATTCTGCGGGATGATCTTCGACACCCCAACCATAGAGAAAATAATTTTCTTGTCGTCTACTGTTGCCATTTTATATAAATAGTTTTTTATCTGTGATTAAATTAAAAGTTATCGAAATATCCCTTTGTGAACATATCGTAGGATAAAGCCTCAAGTTCTTTTAGCGTCATATGCTCTATAGCATGTTCTATTTTACGAATTATTTCTTCGCGCTTATAGTCGCTATCGTCATTAAGAGAATGTTGAAAATGACTCATTGTGATAAATAAGATTTAAGATTTCTTTTTGCAAATTTAAAAAATATATCCGACAAATCAGCATCTTTTTATTAAATATATGTGTGACACACAATCTGCAAACCCAAAATCATAAACTTTTATATGAAACCCAATAAAATATTACAAAAAAGCATTGTGTTTGAAAAAAAAACATTACCTTTGCAGTCGATTTGGAGGTTCCGTAGCTCAGTTGGATTAGAGCAACAGCCTTCTAAGCTGTGGGTCTTGGGTTCGAACCCCAACGGAATCACTTTGTGACCCCATGCGGGTCACATCGGAACGAAACAACGTCAAAGAGGATTCTATTTCGGTAGTATCCTCTTTGTTGCTTATATACAGTTAGTTACGAGCGAGTAACTTGAAATTCAGACAGTTATTTAGAGGACGAGCGTAATGTCTAATTAACGCAGCGGATTTGAACCTGGTGCTTTGATGATGACATAACGGGACACAACGATACATAAATGTGTGACACTTTGTGTGACACTTTTCTGAAATGTGTGACACTTCTTAAAAATGTGATACACTTTCAGCCACTAAATAGCTGGAATTGGCAAGATAGCCAATTAAAAATTGTTAAACTCCCATTATTCTCATCTCCTCCACTTATTTGTCCGCTGTACTAAAACCTACTTTAACGATGAAGAAGGAATTGGTAGAGGTCGTCTTCGACCGTAGAAAAAACTCCGAGAAGAGGGGTTACGGATTTTTGGAAGTGCAAGTTTATCTTGGACGTGCCACTCGTAAATACATTATGATTGGCAAGTATTCACCCGACGACTGGCAAGCAGCAGCAGCTTCGCCCGAAACACAAGCTCTGGTAGCAAAGTGTAAGAAAATCATTGCTGCGATGGACGTTCTTGATGAAGAGCGTACCTACGACAATTTCATGTATCACTTCAATGGCGAAGACAAGAAGCCAAAGGTGGAAGTAAAGGAGGTGCAGCCAAAAGAGCCGGAGAAAAGTGGAAAGAGCTTTCTCGACTTTATGGAGGAAGCTCTCGCCAATGAAGATTTGCGCGAAGGCACACGCAAGCACAAGATATGTGCTATCGAAACCGTGCGCACATTCGGTAAACTCAACACCTATGGCGACTTGACTCCGAAGAACATCATCGCCTTTGACAACTGGCTACATGATGGCACCCGTACCGATGTGACATGTTACGGCTACCACAAGAAAATCCACAAGTGGGTTCGCCAACTTTATCAGATGGGCGAAATCCCACAGGATCCTTATCAAGTGGTGACGTTGAAGCGAGGCAAGTGCCGTGAGCGTGAACCGCTCACCGAACTTGAACTGAAGCTCATGCGCAACTACAAGTTCGATGGCAAACTTGCCAGGGTGCGTGACCTCTTCATTTTCGCTGCCTACACCGGTCTGTCGTTCTGCGACACACAGACCTTCGACTTCGAGAGCATGACGAAGAAGGAGGGCAAGATGTACTACATCGATGGTAGCCGTATCAAGACCGATACGAAGTTCTTCACGCCTATCCTCTCTCCTGCGATGAAGGTGCTTGAGAAGTACGACTACCAACTGCCTAAGATAAGCAACCAGAAAGCCAACGACTACCTTCATGTGATACAGATGGAGCTGCACTTCAGGCAGAAGTTGACTTTCCATTGCGGGAGTCACAACAAAATCTTTTATTGATTGAATATCAACGAGTTAAGCACTTTAAAGAATGTAACTGCTAACGATTTAGAAACGAGCTATATTCTTTTTCTTTCACAACTTTGCAATATACAAAGAACGCTTTGATTACAAGTGCAAAGATAAATCTAATTTCCGAAAAAAGCATATTTTTCCCTTGTTTTTAGAAAATCTTAAGATTTTTGATGCTTCAAAACTGCAAAAGATAAGATTTTTATCTCTATATTGAATATTTATAGCATATAATGCTATATTTAGAATATTATTTTGTATCTTTGCAGACAAAATATATAAAATGAAGTTGAATAGAATAAAAACGGTTTTAGTCGAAAAGGATTTGTCACAAAAATGGCTTGCAGAACAACTTGGCAAGAGTTTTAGTACAACTAATGCATATTGTTGCAATAGACAACAGCCAAACTTAGACACTTTATACAAAATTGCAAAATTGTTATCTGTTGAACTGAAAGACTTAATCGTTGACAAAACAATGGAAGAGTAAAATGCTAAATGAAGTAATAGAAAATACAGAACGTTTTATCGCTTCTGTCCCTAAGGCAAAGCGTAAGAAGTATGGTCAATTCTTTACGAATTCGACCACAGCTAAGTTTATGGCTTCTCTTTTCTGTTTTGACCTCTCAAAACAGAAAATTGAAATTTTAGATGCAGGAGCAGGAACAGGAATTCTTGCTGCGGCTGTTGTCCAAAAATTATATGAACTTGGATATGTGGGGAAAATATATGTTACATGCTATGAAACAGATGAACTAGTCATGCCTCTTTTAGAGGAGAATATGGCACTATGTAACAAGTTGCACAACGTATCTTATACAATAAAAAGAGAGAACTATGTAACATCACAAAATTTCTCCAATTCCACATCCTTTAATAATGAAGATTATCAATATGATTATATTATAGGCAATCCTCCTTATATGAAAATAGCCAAAGATGCTGCTGAAGCATTAGCTATGCCGGAAGTTTGCTATGGTGCACCGAACTTGTATTTCCTTTTTTGTGCAATGGGGGTACACAACTTAAAAAAAGAGCAAGAACTTGTATATATAATACCACGTTCGTGGACATCTGGGGCATATTTTAGAAAATTTCGAGAATATCTGTTTGACAATTGTGTAATAACAGACATTCATTTATTTGAAAGTCGAGATAAAGTGTTTGAAGGAGAATCTGTTTTGCAAGAAACAATGATAATAAAGGTAAAGAAAACATCAATTGCTCCACATAGTATAAGCATTACAAGTTCTTCCACATCAGAGTTTAATGACATACGAAGTTTTTGCGCTCCGTATGAAACTGTTGTGGCAAAGAACCGCTTTGTGTATCTTGTAACCAATAAGGAAGATGCAGATATTCTTCATACTATCAACCATTTTCATAAGACACTACCAGAAATAAATCTGAAAATGCAGACAGGCATTATCGTAGATTTTCGTACAAGAGAGGTACTACGAAATGAAATTGAAGATGGTGCTTATCCATTATTGTATTCTCAGCATATAAAAGATGGTAAAGTCGTGTGGCCATTAGGCAAAGATGGTGAAGTTATAAAAACAGATAAGAAGTCATATCTACAAGAGAATGGTGATTTTCTGATAGTAAAGAGATTTACATCAAAAGAAGAACCACGTAGACTGCAATGTGGCATATATTTGAAAAAGAAATATGACAAGTTTAAATATATTAGTACACAAAATAAAGTGAATTTCATTAAATGTGATTCTCCTTGTGTTACATATGGACTATATGTGTTATTAAACTCAACATTATACGATTGTTACTATAGAATACTTAATGGTTCGACACAGGTTAATTCCACCGAAATCAATCAGATGCCAATACCAGAACGGCAGGTTATAGAAGAAATGGGAAAAGAACTGATGCATCATGAGTTGTCTGTAGCTAATTGTAACAAAATATTAAATAAATGAAACTCCAAATGTATCACCGTATATTTATACAGATAACAATCCCATCATATATATAGATCCTGATGGAAATTTCAGATGGAAAGCTTTAGCTGAAGCCTCGCGTAAATGGTACAATCTATGGCACAAGAACAAAGCTTCTGAAGTAATTGAGAACAGAGATACAAAGAATCCTATTCTTAGATATTCTTATCAGGTATGTTCTTATGAAAATGGTGAATTTGTTGTAACTCTTCATTACAAAGTCGGTAAAGAATTTGTCAATGCAGCCCAGAATGTCGGAGATGCTGCTGCTATAGCTGGCTATGCATTAACACTGTCTGTTGCTGGTGCTGAAGTTGGTGTACCTTTGGCTGGTATTGGAAACACAATTTCTGGTGCTGCAGGTATTACAGGAATGCTCATTGATGCAGTAAATGATGATTGGGCTGATGTGCTTAAGAGTGGTCTTTTTGTACTTATTGACAAAGCAACAGGAAAATTATTTCATAAATATTTGCCTAGTCATGACAAAAAAATCGGTGAAGAAGGTTTTGACTTAGGAACTGAAATATTAGATCAAAGTCGCCAACTTAAAATCTCTGGAGCTGAAAAAATCACCGATAAGGTAATAGAAGAAAAGGACTCAGAAAATAATAATACAAAAGATAATAAATAATGGATACGATACCTCTATGGTGCATAATATTTATTAATTGCATAACGCTCTTGAGTAGTGTATGGATACTTATATATTTATACAGAAATAGGAGTAAAAAAAGTTTTTCCACATATATATATGGAATAGCTTCATTGATAGGACTGTTCTTAGGTGTGATAAGTTTTTTTTATTACATCTGTCATGCATTTTGTGCAATATTATTTGGTATAGAAATATTTATTGATACATATATGGAACAGAAAAAGAATCCTGTTAATAGGACTTATTTCAAAATAACAATTCCTCATCCTTCAGTTCTTAAGGGATACTATGGCGGTATTGGTTTTATGTTCTATGGGATAATGGTGATATTATATTACATGATATAATGCATGTTTTAAAGTAAACAGTTGAGCAGAAGGGGATACAGAAATTACAGGTATCTTCCTTCTGCTCTATAAATAAAAGACTCGTTTATCACATAAATACGATTCAAAAATCTGATGTTTTTTAGCATAATGCTATAAAAAGGAATCGTTTGAGTTGTTATAAGATAGCAAACCTGATTATGAAATATGAGAAAGAGTTTGGTAATTAAAAAATTTGCTTTAATAATGATAGTGGCATCTTTATTGATGCCACTATCATCATGTCACGGAAACAAGAAACGATTATCTTCCAATGAAGAATCTTCTTTCTTAATAACATATTCTCAAAAAGAAATAGTAATAGAATCAATAAGAAATGGTGTTGTAGAGCATTTTTTTTATAAAAATGGTGAATATTTTGCTTCTTCTGATTCTATTTTATTTTTTTCAACAGTTAAAGATACTATAATAAATGTAACAAGTTGTGAAAGAACGTACAAAATAATAATAAAGAAAGAAAAAGATGGAGTATATAAGACATATAGTTATTATGTGAATGATATGGGATGCCTATATTTCTTGATTTCATATAGCTATGATTCTAAATATCAAATTTTTCAAATAGAAAAATGTACCAATGTGGTGTATCAGTAGTGGAGAGCTTTTATCCTTTCTTCTTTAAGTATAGCTCTTAATATCCTCTTTTTAGGTTCACTGCCAAATGAATCCAGCAAATAAGACTTTTATCATCCTTCACCTTATAGAATATATTGTCACCACTCACAGGATGTACAAGCATCAATATGTTGCCATCAAACACTTGGAATATACCTCTTAATATTCCTGTTCGTTCTGTTTTCTTTGAATGTCCGTGTCAACAGATAGGTACCATCAACGTTTAATGTGAGTGCCGTTTCAACATTGGGCAGTAACACACCGCAATATGTTCCAGCATTTGTGGTTAATGCTACAATTCATTGCAATAAATTCAATCGTCTGTCGTTCTTTAGCTATAAACATAAAATAAAAACAATGATGAAAGTATCAACAAATCAAGGCTATAAACCGCCTTAAAAATCAGCAGGGTTTATCAGAGGATAATTCCCCTATATCTTTGAAATATTTCCCATATAAGCCCCAAATATTACGGCATACAGCGCCTTGTTCGTGTCACCGACACGGAGGGCAATGTAACGACCTCTACTTACGACATGGGTGACCGCCGTACTGAGGTGAACCATCCTGCAAGCGGCATCACAAGTTTCACTTATGATGCGCTCGGCAATGTGCTGACCAAGCAGACTGCCAACCTTACAAAGGAAGGCAAGTTCATCACCTACGATTACGACTATCAGCGTCTGACGGGTATCAACTATCCAGACCATCCGGAGAACAACGTGAAGTATTACTATGGTGGTCGCAACGCCTCTCAGAACCGTATCGGTAGATTGATGCTCCGTGAGGACGGAACAGGTGCCATTGAATACTTCTATGGCAAGATGGGCGAAGTCACCAAGACCCGCCGCACGCTGATTGTGCCTAACCGGGCGATTGCAACTTATGTGACGCAATGGACTTATGACAGCCACAACCGCCTGTTGGAGATGATTTATCCTGATGAGGAGAAAATCACCTATTCTTACAATCTCGGTGGTCAGCTTGAAAAGGTTCATGGCTACAAGTCATACGGCTACGACTATGTGAGCAAGATTGGCTATGACAAGTTTGAGCAGCGTACATACTTGAAGTACTGTAATGGTGCTGAGACGTTCTACACCTACGATCCACAGCGTCGTAGATTGCAAAACCTCACCGTGAACAGTGGTGGCAACACCATTATGGATAACGCTTACACTTACGATGCGGTGAGCAATGTGCTCAGCGTGGTAAACGGTGCGTCAGTCCCACAGAGTGGCAAGGCTGGCGGACAAATGGCGCATACCTATACATACGATGCACTCTACCGTCTTGTCAGTGCAACAGGTACATATACTGGTGCGGACAACAAGACCGCAAGCTACACTCTTGCGATGGGTTACGACAATATGCACCGTATCACATCGAAGCGTCAAATCCTTACACAGAACAATGTGCAGTTCAATGGTACGCTCAATGCTGGCTATGACTTGTCATATACCTACGGCACAGACACTGGTAAGAAATTCCAGCTTGCCAACGTGAAGGATGTGAATTATCGTACAGAGGAGACACCATCCGAAAGCGAGAATGTGAACAACAATCATGCTTATGGGTATGATGCCAACGGTAATCTTGTCTATGTCAATACAAGCCGTACAAAGAAGGATGGCATGGCTGACGAGAAAACCGCAGAGCGTAAGCTCAAGTGGGACGAGGAGAACCGTCTCCTTGCTTCTGATGACAATGGCTTCGTGACTAACTATTGGTATGACGCAGACGGAGAACGCACGGTGAAGACATCGGGCGAGAGTGACCAGGTGTATGTGAACTCTGAGTTTGCAGGAGGTCGCACGAATACTGCCAAGTTCTCACTCTATGTATCACCTTATCTTGTTGCTAACCAAGGCGGACGCTATACAAAGCATATCTATATAGGTAGTCAGCGTGTCGTTTCCAAGATTGGTGACTTCGACTCTTATGATTCAGATCCACGCCGCATCCAGTATGCAGGTAGTGAGACTGATGGCTTGTCTGTTGATTATAAGGTTAAATATACTCAGCAGTTGCAGGCTATCAAGGATAATTATGCAACCTTTGCAGTGCCGTACAATGGCGAGGACAACAACGACTATGTCGATGGTAAGGGCTTCTGCTGCAATGACGGCAGCTTGGAGGCTGCTCAGACACGAGCTTTAGCGAGAGCTGCAAAGAACAATTTCCAAGAGGGCGATACATACGAGAAGATGCAGTTCTACTACCACCCAGACCATTTGGGTAGCAGTAGTTACATCACCAACCTTGAAGGCGAGGTGGTGCAGCATATCGAGTATGTTCCTTTCGGTGAGGTTTTCGTTGAGGAGCGCAACAACATTTGGAATACACCTTATCTTTTCAATGCGAAGGAATTCGATGAGGAGACCGGATTGTATTACTATGGGGCAAGATACTATGACCCAAGGGTGAGTTTGTGGACGACTACAGACCCTTTGGAAGAAGAATATCCAAACATTACAACATATGGATTTTGTCATAATAACCCCGTTGTTTTAGTTGACCCTGATGGCATGGGGGATTATTATAATAAGGCTGGAAGATGGTTAGGTAATGATGGAAGAAAAGATAATATTGCCTATCTCGCAGACGCTGTGTCTAAAGACAAAGCTGGAAGAAATCATTTTCAAAATGCAAATATCTTAAGTCTGAAAAACAGTGAATTAAATATATTCGCTAATACCGTTGCCCAAGAGTCATCTGGTAATAAAATCGAATCTTTTGCATTAGCAAGTGCTATAAAGAACCTTGCAGACTATAAGGGAAAAAGTATAATGCAAACAATACAAACGGAAGGTATCTTTGGTTATAGAGATGGAGGAAACAATACTCAATACAACAATAATGCTGAATATAGTATGGCTGCTGTCCTTAATGCTATAACTGGAGGAAAAGATTTTTCAAATGGTGCTATAAGATGGGATGGCTTTGACTTGGCAATAAAAGGCTGGGAGCATGTAAAATCGAAAAATCAAGGATTAGGAATTTCCCGTTCCCATTACCAAACTTTCTATAGTTATTGGGCTGGCGGGAATAGGCTAAAAAATGCATCTGGAAACCAAAATGCCATATTTAATCCTGAATTTCAAATGTTAGGTAAAAAACTTACTTATAGTCCAGCAATTCAAGGGTATTGGAAAGGAATGGTCTTATATAATTCTTCGGCTGCATATGGCGGAACTATTTTCTGGAGACCTGTTTCTAACTTTATAATTAAAGGTGTAAATTTAAATAGAAACTTTAGAAAAGTAAATGGAAGTAAAAACAAACCTTTATAATGCTCTTTATTATCATAACGCTTCGGTATTTTTTTACCGAGGTGTTATGATAATATTGCTGTTACTGATATTAGGGTGTTCTGATTCTAATAAGGTAGCCAAAGAAACAAATGTAAGCATTGATGTCATTAATAAGGTAGGATTTAAGAGTGTATTTGCAAAAAATGGCATATTTGTTAAACTTGTACCTGCAGAAGATAACTCCTATTCACTTCAGGTAAGTATTACAAATTATATTGATACTCTTGATTACTATTTAAATAGCAAGACAAAGCAACAGTCTGTACCAAAAATTTTATTTGGCACTGATTATGTATTTTTCCTTACGGGTTCTTCAAGCTACAGGTATATAACATTGTCATATTTAGATAAGCGATTTAATAAAATTATAACTCATAAATATACAACAAGCAGAGATGTGTCATCGGATATCGATGGAGCTATTTTTTTCAAAGAAGGATACTACTATTGGTATGATTTAAAAAAACATGTGCTTCATTGTATGCGTTCTAATTTAAATATGAGCTCATTTAATGAAGCTATTTTGTTTAGTGGTGATAGTATTTTAATAAAAGAAGGATGTGAAATAAAAAAATACAAAGAGAGAGATTTTTCTCAAAAAAGCAGTTTATTGACTCCCACTATTATTAGATAGTTGAGATTAGCTGTGTTCAAATTTTTACTTCCTACTAATAGAAATCCGTGGATAAGGAATTAACCTATCCACGGATTTTTATTTGTAACGTTGTTTTTTACTTTCTCTTTTTCAACACATAGAACCTGGCGATTTCACCTTCTGGTTCATTGCCAACCGAGTCTGTCATAACAATGATATTGTCAGCCTTCACTTTATAGAAGGTATGCTCACCGCTTGAGGGACGTACAAGCATCAGTACATTGTCATCGAGTACTTTGAATACTCCGCTTGCCTCGTTATGCCCATCCTTTTGGTCAATGTAATCCTGCTCAATCTGATATGTACTGTCAGCCTTGATGGTGAGCACTGTCTTTATACCCGGGCAATCTGCTGCCGGGAGAGTTCCCTCATACGTTCCTGCAACAGACGCCAAATCCACATTGTCCTTATTAGAAGCGGTGGTGTCAACTACATTTGCAGAATCATTGTCTGCAGCATTTGGCGTAGTCTTCTTTCCTGTGCAGGAAGCCAGAATTGCCAGAGAACTTATCGCCAAAACAATCAGTTTCGTTTTCATACTTTCCTTTTAAGTTATAATAATCAATTACCTATTGGCGGAACTATCCGCTAAGACGGTGCAAAAGTAAATAAAAAGAATGAAAATGTATAATTAAATAAAAAAAAACAACGTAAAAGATACGCAAATTAGCTTATATGTACGACGTACAGATCGTTTTTAAAGTAATAAAAGTTGTTATAAAATGAGCAGAAATTCGTAATTGTGAAGCTATGAGTGTATCTTTGTCAACTAAAGACAATATAAATTGGCAATATGTAATAGTAATATCAAAAGATAATAGCAATATGGAACGCAAAAAACAGACCGGGCATATCTGCCGATGGATGGCTTTAGGCATAATGATAGCCACCATTGTTGTAGGATGTACCATTGGAATCGGCCTATTTGAATGGCGCGACAGAAGTAGTATGGAGAATAGAAATGCAGAACTGCATCTTTGGCGAAAAAGCATGTATGATTTGAACATACATGTCACCAAACTGGCCCTGCTCGGTGAAACGGCTGCCGACTGGGATTCAACAGCAGCGAACGAATACCACAGGCTTAGTGCGGATGTTAGTAGCCGCCTTCAGAATATAGCCGGTCTTTGTACCAATGAAGATATACGTTCGGTTCAGGAATTGTTGAAAGAAAAAGAAAGACTTTTGCTTGCCATGAGAAATGCGATACACGAGTGCAACGATATTCATTCAAGGTTTACCACAGAAGTCCCTAAGATTGTAGAAAAGAGCAAGTCTGAAAGCAGAAGAGTCGTTTCATCAGCGCAGGAAGCGCAGAAGAAAAAGAAAAAAGGCTTTTTCAGACGTCTGTTCGGTAAGAAGTCCGAGAAGACAGACTCCTCCAAAGTCACGTTGAGACATAGCGAAACGGCAAGGATGCTGACTACGCTGCACAACGACTTGTTGACAAGACACCAGCAGCAGAGCCGTAAGGTAAGTGGCATACTCGACAGCCTCAGAATCAGAAATGAGGTCATCAATAAGCATTTGCAGAATGTGATAACCGTTGTTGACGCAAAAGTGAATAATGGTATTGCCAAGCGTGAGCAGCAGATTAAGGCTATTGAAAATAGAAATCCTTATTATTATATATGTATGCTCAGCTCACTTATACCAGTGTTTCTCATCATGTTCATTCTTGTAAAGAAATTTGCAGCAAGAATGCGTAAAAGCCAAGCTGACATGGAGCAGCTTATTGCGGAACTTCAAGAAGCAAACCGACAGAATCAGGAACTGCTGAGAAGCCGTAGAAAGACGCTTCTGACCATTGTTCATGAATTAAGAAGTCCATTGTCTGCTATATCAAGCGAGTCTGCACAAATGCTTCGCGAGAGAGACCATGTTTCTTGCGAAAGAATGACTGGCATATATCAGTCCTCCAAGATGATGTCTGAAATGATAGATGGTCTGTTGACATTTTATCGCTTGGACAGCGGAAAGGAAACGCTTTTCAAGAAGCCTGTAAATTTGAAAAGCATTTCAGAAATGCTGCGGTTGGAGTATTCTGCACAAGCTACGCAGGCGGGGCTGACTCTTACGGTGCATGCCCATGCGGAAGGAGTAGTGATAGCTGACAAGTTGAAATTATTGAGAATCGGACGAAACCTGCTGTCGAATGCCATCAAATACTCATCGTCAGGAGATGTCATACTGATAACCGAGTATATCAATGGAATATACACCATGTCTGTACATGATAACGGTACAGGCATGAGTATAGAACAGACAGCTGAAATCTTCAAGGCATTTCACCGTCTTGGCAATGCTGCAACTAAGGACGGGTTCGGGCTTGGTCTGTCTATCGTTGACAGCATTGTGAAACTGATGAAAGGTACCGTATCCGTAGAGAGTGAAAAAGGAAAAGGCAGCATTTTTACAGTGAAGCTGCCAATGGAAAGAGCAGACTCTCCGCAGAATGTGACAGACTGCTATCAAGGTATTGACACTGCATCCAATTACAGGATCATAGCCATTGATGACAGCGAGGCACAGCTTGAAATCATACATGAGGCTTTTTCTGTTGCCGGAATGTCTTGCGATACCTGCCGGAATGTGAACGATCTGATGCTGAAAATGCGTGAGAATGAATACGACTTGTTGATTACAGACCTGAAGATGCCGGAATACGACGGATATGCAGTTTTGGAACTTTTGAGAGCCTCCAATATCAGAAATTCACGATCCATCCCCGTATTGATACTGACGGCGTCCGACAACATCACCGAAGAGGAATTCATATCGGCAGGATTCTGCGGCTGCGTCTTCAAGCCTGTATCCTTTAAGGAACTCCGCGAGAAGGTTGAAGGATATATAGAAACCGTAACAAAAGAGCATAAGATGGATTTTTCAAGGTTGATGGCATACGGAAATAAGAACAAGATGCTCGAGACAATTGTCGGTGAGACGAAGGAAGAGCTTGTAAGCATAAAGGCGACGGCTTCCATAGAAGACAGGGTGAAAATGCAGAATATAGTACATCACCTGTACAGCTCGTGGAGCATTATCAGTGCTGACGGACCACTGCGGGAACTCAGCAGACTCTTGAAGAATACCTCTGCTACGGATGAAGAAATAAACATGGCAGTTTATGTTGTAATCAGACAGGCAGAGACCATCATCAATGAGGCAACAACACAACTTGAAAATAACGTTTGATATGGCAAAAGATACGATATTAGTGATTGATGACAACAGAACATTCTGCAACTATCTGTGCAGCATCCTTGAATCAAAAGGCTTCCATACCAGGAATGCTTACAGCTTCAAGAATGCCGTTGAACTTGTTCGAAATGCGCATGTAGAAGATGTTGTCTTGTGTGATTTGCAGCTTGGAGACAATAAGACGGGTAATGACTTGCTCAAGTGGATGAATGACAATGACATCCGCAATCCGTTTATCATTATGACCCAGTACGACCAGGCTGTCACAGCAGTAGAGGCAATGAAACTCGGGGCGGTGAATTATATCCCGAAGGAGTTGCTGTTCGACAAACTGTATCCACAGATAGAGGAAATAATCCGTCACCGAGAGCTACGGAAAAAGAAAACAGGAAACATACAGGAAAGGAAGAGCAAGGCTTTTCAGGAGGTTTATCATCGTGTATTTCTGTGTGCTCCAATAGACATTTCTGTGCTTATTCTTGGTGCCAATGGAACCGGGAAGGAACATGTTGCACACAGCATCTGGGCAAAGAGCAACCGATCAAACAAGCCATATATCCGTGTGGACTGTGGCATATTGAGCAAGGAACTTGCCGCGTCTGAATTGTTCGGATACAGAAAAGGAGCATTCACGGGTGCTGAATGTGACAAGGACGGATATTTCGGTGCGGCAAGCGGCGGTACACTCTTTCTTGACGAAGTTGGCAACTTGCCAATCGAGGTACAGCAGATGCTTCTGCGTGTCCTGACGACGAAAACATATTCTCCTGTGGGAAGTACGGAAGAAAAGACAGCCGATGTAAGAGTAATAGCCGCTACCAACGAGAATTTGGAGGATGCAATCAAGGAGAAACGTTTCCGCCAAGATCTGTATTATCGTCTTTGTGAGTTTACTATTCAATTGCCAGAACTCGAATCATGTAAAGATGACATTCTCCCATTGGCTTCTGCATTCATGGAAGAAGCCAATGAGCGGATGAACAAGCATGTTACGGCTATAACAGATGAAGCCCAGAAAGCCATGCTGACATATTCATGGCCTGGTAATGTTAGAGAATTGAAACATGTGGTCCAGCAAGCCGTACTGTTATCTGCAAATGATACAATCACAGAAGACACTTTGATGTTGAGCAAAGGATGCAGCCATCCTGCAACTAATTTGAAGGAGAAAAAAGACGGTATTGAGAAGGAGCACTATGAAAAGGTATTGGAGGTGTTCGGAGGCAATGTCACATCTACAGCAAAGTCAATGGGGATAAGCCGTTCTACGATGTACCGGAAGATGAAGAATCATGGCATAAAGCATATAAGAAAGTTAAAGTAGTGATGGATAAGTGTTTCAGAGATGATACTGTTGTTTCATTTTTGAAACACTTTTTCTGTAAGCTTCGCTGCGTAATAAGCTTCTAATCGCGATGTTATATACTGATAATCATATGGTTACTTAAATTCGTTATTATTTGAAACCATTCTCTGGCATGGATTTAGTACAAAACTAAGTGTGTACACGCATCATTTAGTGTTGAACCCTTTAATATTTATCGATATGAAGCATCAGATATTGACAGAAACAAAGTTCTTCAAACTCTTGGATGGTATGGACAATATAGACCCAACCCAATTGCAGGTAGAATACCACATCTTTATCGGTCGTGTGATAGACCTTAGCCGCCAGGCTCATGAGCAGCACGAGGCTATGCACTCTCTCGTATTTGCCGAAACCGAATTGCAGTATCATCCACTGTTGCATTTGGGTACTGAGCATATTCCCTGCATGTATGTGAAGAAAGCCTTGTCGTTTATCCGAAAGATGGTGCAGCATGCCAAGTCGGGGATATCCAATATGCTTTCCGCCCCAGTAGCTACGAATGCCATAGGCAAGGAAAAGTCAAATGAAGTCACCCCAATCCGTTGGACTGGCAAAGCTTCCGACCTTGTTGAACTCATTTATGGTATAGACGAACTGGGCTGTGTCAACGATGGCGAGATACCTTTGAAGGAAGTAGCCGCATATTTCTACAAGATGCTTGGAGTAAATGCAAAGGAGTGCTACCACATCTATGCGGATATGAAGATGCGCAAGAACGAAAGTAGGACTTACTTCCTTGACAGAATGCAGGAAAGAGTAAACCGAAGAATGGAGCAAGATGAAGAAAGAGAGAGGATGAGGAGATGAAATTCTGTTTACGACGACTCAGAAGAACGGCTCTATTTCTCTGTAGTCAGCACTGGACTATAAAACGTCGAATGGCGAAGTCGCGGAATGTGAAACCTTCGATGCCGTCATGGCAATGGCTGGACCTTACTTTTCTTACCCCATTACATCAAGATGGAATATTGGAAGCAAGCTATTGACCGGATATATCGTCTAACCAAAACTTTCTCTCTCAGGAGACAATGTCGTTCCCAAGAATTGTGGCGTCTGTTTCGGAAGTGGAATATCTTTCTCCTACAAAGCTAAGGAAAACTATTGCATCCGTTTCTTCCTTGATTACAATCTCCAGCCTTCTCACAGCAAAAAAACGGTGAATGGATGAATACACTTGCCGTAGGAACAACTTTCGGAGTTAATTTATAGATTTATTGGGGATAAACTGCTTATTTATGCCGACTCTGTACATATAAGCAAATTATATAGTGAAAAAGAATAAAAAGATTTGGTTTTGCCACAAATTTACTGTATTTTTGTGGCACAACAATGAATGGATATGGCAGAGAAGAGTGCTTACAATGAAATAAAAAAGAAAGTAAAATCTTCCAAACGGGGAACGTTGTTCTTTCCAGACTTATTTGCCCATACAGCTTCATCTGACGCTGTAAGGTCTGCCTTGGTTCGTCTATGCAAAGGCAGAGACATCATACGGGTAGCCCAAGGAATCTATTGCTATCCAATAATTGACGAAAAATGTGAAAGTGGATTTATCACGCCATCTGTGGAAGAAATAGCAGAAGGTATTGCAAATCGTGACAAGGTAAGAATAGCCCCGACTGGTGCTTATGCCATGATTCTATTAGGATTATCCTCACAGATGCCCACAGATATTGTCTTTGTTACCGATGGTTCCTCCCGCAAGGTATCATTGGGTAAGGGCAAAAGCATTATGTTCAAGCATACCTCTGAAATGCGGACATTTGCCTATCGTTCAAGACTTATGTTACTTATCGTAATGGCGCTGAGAGAAATTGGTGAAAGAAACGTAACAGAACAACAGATGAATATCATCAAATGTCATTTGAAAAAAGTTCCAGCAAACGATTTCCAGAAGGACATCTTGTTGGCTCCCATCTGGGTTCGTAAAAAAATGCAGACACAATGAATTATCAAGATATAGAAAGAATAGCAGAATTAGAGGAAGGCAGCAACTTGGAGTTCAAGGAATCGACGGGACAGTTAGATCGCTCGATGGAAACGTTGTGTGCTTTTCTCAATGGTGATGGTGGCAATATACTTTATGGTGTCAAAGACAATGGCAAAATTATAGGTCAGGAGGTCTCCGACAGTACCAAACGTTCCATTGCAGAGGCAGTCAATAGAATTGAGCCTTTCGTGGAGTTGGAGATAGCGTATGTGCCTATTCCTGAAACCAATAAGTATGTGATATGCATTCATGCTGAATGTACACGATATATGCGTCCGTTCACCTACAAAGGAAGAGCGTATATGCGTATTGAAAGTACCACTACCTTCATGCCGCAAGAACGATATAACCATCTCTTAATGGAAAGAGGCGGCAAATATGGTTGGGAGGCAATGATTAACTCTGATTTGGAGATAAGTGACTTGGATGAGAATGCCATTCTCGGTGCTGTCCGTGAGGGAATACGAAACGGAAGACTTCCAGAAACAACTATTCGCGAGGAGATACCTGTAATCTTGAAAAAGTTCGGCTTGTTCCATGATGGTAAACTGAACAATGCAGCCGCCGTGTTGTTTGGCAAGGATTTGTATGGATACCCACAATGTCTTGTGCGTATGGCTCGTTTCAAAGGAACAACAAAAGAAGAGTTTATAGACAACCAACGTGCGGAAGGTAACATTTATGAATTGCTTGATGCCTCAATGGCATTTTTCTTTAAGCATCTCTCACTGTCTGGTAAGATAAATGGTCTTTATCGTGAGGAAGAGTTGAGCATTCCGTATAAGGCTTTAAGAGAGAGCTGCATCAACTCACTTTGCCATCGCTCGTATCATCAACCGGGCAGTTCTGTAAGCATCGCTATCTACGATGACCGTGTTGAAATACGAAATACGGGAACTTTTCCTGCCGACTTGCCTATAGAACGTCTTATGCAGGAACATGACTCCAAGCCACAGAATCCAATTATCGCCAACGTACTCTATAAGAGCAAGATATTGGAGAGTTGGGGACGTGGAATAGGTACAATGGTTGATGAATGCAAACGTGTAGGCTTGCCTGCTCCAGAATTCAATACTGATGGTAATTTTGTGTGGGTCGTGTTTAAGTATAATAGGAGCAGTGTGGTAAACACCCAACAAGCTACCCAACAAGCTACCCAACAAGCTACCCAACAAGCTACCCAACAAGCTACAAAATTTGTTCAGGAGCTGATTTCTGTTGTAAATACCAATGAATATTCAGTAAAAGAAATCATGTCTCTCTTAAAATTGAAGGATAGGGTTAATTTCCTGAGAATTTATCTTACCCCTGCTTTGGAAGAAGGTCTAATTTCAATGAAATACCCTAAAAATCCAAAGCATCCGGGACAAAAATATATGCTTACAGAAAAAGGCAAGGCATTATTAAAATAGAAAGACGACAAAGGCAGTGAAGATTTGTTCCACTGCCTTTGTCGTTTTTATTTCTGTATCAAGTGTTTCAAATTCTCGTCAGCAGCGATACGCTCCAGTTCGTCCTTGACAATCTGCTTGACATCCTCCTTTATCTGATTGTAGTTGTCTTGAATAGCTTGCTTCATGCAGTCATTGCCATTGGCATCCTTGAAGTCGTTGATGATAGGGATTGGCTGATAATGGCTTTCCTCTCGCTTTACCTTGTCGGTGTCAACGACAATCTCGGCATGGAAGATCTTCTGCTCTATGCGTTCGGTGAAGTTGTCGGAAACAGAGCCGACAAACATACCTTGGGTGAGTCCGCTAATCTTGCTTGGCGGAATGAGACTGTCCATCTGGGTATTGATGGATGTAGAGACATCCTGACGGTTGATGGAAATAGACTGGCGCTTTTGGAGCACCTTGCCGAAACGCTCGGATAAAGTCTTGGCGGTTTCGCCAACGACTTGTCCGCTGAAGATATTACCAACGGTATTGATAACCACCTTAGCCTCCTTGTCTCCATAATCGCGAACCAACTGCGAGAAGTCCTGAAAACCCAGGCAGACGGCAACCTTGTTGCTTCGTGCCGTAGCAATCAGATTATCCAAGCCTTTGAAATAGATAGTCGGCAACTCGTCAATGATAACGGATGATTTGAGTTGTCCCTTCTTGTTGATGAGTTTCACGATGCGGCTGTTGTACAAACCGAGTGCCGCACCATAAATATTCTGACGGTCGGGATTGTTGCCGACACATAGAATCTTCGGTTCTTCGGGATTGTTGATGTCGAGTGTAAACTCGCTTGCGGACATTACCCAGTAGAGTTGTGGTGAGATCATTCGTGACAACGGAATCTTTGCGCTGGCAATCTGACCCGCCAACTGCTCCATCGCTCCACCTTGCCAGGCATCCATGAACGGAGATAGGTAGTTCTCCAGTTCGGGATAGCTCGTCAGTATCGGAAAGACATCCTCGTATCTGCGATTGAGCAGTTCGATGGCATGGGGAAAGGTGCAATACTTTCCGTTCTTGTAGATGCGTAAGTACCAGATGATGGCTGCAAAGAGGATAATCGGACTCTCCACGAAGAAGTCGCCCTGCTTCTGAACCCACGTCTTGTTGAGATTGAGCATGATGGTGTATGCACTCTCATAGGCATCGGAAATGTCACTCATGAAATCCGGGTGAATAGGATTGCAGCGATGACTTCTGCGAGGATCGTCAAAGTTAATAACATAGAACTGTGGCTTGACCTTATATCCATTCTGATGGTTCATCATGTGGTTGTAGGCAATCGTCGAAAGGTCGGGAAACTTGAAATCATAGATATACATTGAGTAAGATTTTTCAATCTGCTGTTTGATGTAGTTGTTCACTACAGCAAAAGACTTGCCACTACCCGGTGTACCTAACACGATGGTGGCACGGAAAGGATTGACCACGTTTATCCATCCTCTCTGCCATTCCTTCTTGTAGTAGAAGCGTGTGGGCAGATTGACGGAATACTCGTTCTCCATGAGTTTGGTCTCCTGCATGAAACTCTCGTTCTCATTATTGAAGACATCCTCCATGAGGTTGTGTTTCAAGAGCCTGCTCATCCAAAGTCCTCCCATCAACAGGCAGATATAACCCGCTGTCATTGTAAATATGTACAGCGTGGCATTGCCCAAATTAGATATGGGCAACAATAATATCCACCAGTTGAGGAAGAACAAGAAGAAGCCAACAGCAAGAACCGTCCAAATTCTGTTCCAACTCATCTTTTCCGCTTTCACGCCCTTGGTTCCCAGACATGAGAGCGCCAGGAGAAGAAGCGAAAACAGCTTGGTGTAGAGAATGGAATGGAATAAACCGCCTGTACGGTTGAAGTTGATCAGGATTCTGTCAACAACCCCGATTGTCACTCCCCACATGCGCATTGCCTCATAGCAATACCAATATACATTCATAATTGCGAGTATTATACTCACGGCACGGAGAAAATCCATTATTTTTCCCAATGCTCTCAAATCGTCTTCTTGTGCCATTGTTTTTCTGTTTTGAAGTTATACCTTGATAATACGATTAAAGGTTTCTCCCTTTTCGCTTCTTTTTCTTTCTGCGTAACTCTCTATCGAATGCTGCCTCCCGCGCCTCATTTGATGAACCTCCTCCAGACATAAGTCCAAGACCGCTGCCGTACTCGTCGAACAAATCAGAGCTTTGAAGTTCCTTCTCCAAGACAACGCCATCTTTCTTCGGGATGGTAAGCGGTATCGGCTGCTCATTCTCGTAAGGCAAGGTGAAGTGCTCCTGTAGGGCATTGGCAGAAAGATTCGTTCCAAGCCTTGAACCATTGAAAACGCTTTGAGTGCGGTGGTCAATGAATGTTGCTCCGTAGATACGGCCGTCAGCTGTATGTCGGAAAACAACATCAATGCCCTTTGCTTTCAGCAGTTCTATGAACTTATCCTTATGGTACGTCTGCTTCAAGACTGCTTCCACGCTATGACGGGTCATCTCGGAGAGTTTTTTTTCCTCCTTGAACTTCTTGGCAGAATAAGCGAACCGCTTTTCTATCGCCTCCGCACCGACAGACCTGTCAATCTTTGAAGCCTTGAAAGGATTTCCAACTTTGTTGCCCTGTCCGTCCGTGGCAGAATAGACAAAACCATGATACTCACGACCGCCAACCTCGCCTCTGACTTCCTCCAAGGATATATTATATAAGGAGAGAAGTGCACGGTACTCGCCCAAGGACTGGAACCTGTAGGTAGCGCAGAGAGATTTTACTGTGTTGGCAACCTGCTTCTTCACATTGCCTTGGCTTACATCCACCTTACGGAGCGGATTGTCGAATCGGCGTTGCTTGCGGTCTGCTTTGTGGAGATTGTACTTCTCCTCCAAGTCACGGGTTATAGCCTTGCTCCTATGGTAGTTGTATCGGCTATCCAAACACTTGCCGTTTTCATCCACCCGGATGGTCACGATGTGCATGTGGTGACGGTCAATATCCTCATGCTTGTAAACCATATATGGCTGGTTGCCATATCCCATGCGCTCCAAGTATTCACGGGCGATGTTCTCCATCTCCATATCCGTCAGCACATCATCAGGATGCGGATTCATGGAGATATGCACGACAGGCTTTTCCGTTCTGATATGTGGAGAAAGGTATCGCTGGAAATCACGCAAGGCATTGGCGATGCTCGTCTTTCCCGAACAATCATCGAAGATTTTGTTTGTAGCCAAGAGTTTTCCTTCTTCCTTGTTAATCTTCTCACCATTGTATGCCAGTGCGCCATACAATGAACTTCCGAAACTTATCTTTG
>OGIB01000133.1_pt1 | contig 43941 bp, 47 predicted proteins | sample 1571691 | NCBI WGS metagenome assembly OGIB01 (sample SAMEA2582058, study PRJEB24529) | metagenome | biome: Human gut stool | place: China | collected 2011
GAATGAGAAGTTCTGCAAGTATGCCACGGTGGGTGACTCATACGAACACCATTCCAAGATATTGAAGAACAACAGCCGCTACAGCCAATGCTTCAAACTCTCTCCCGACGACTACAAGGGATGGACAAAAGGTATTGAGCGAGGCGGTTATGCCACCAATGGAGGATATGCTGCCAGTTTGCAAAAGATTATCGAGATTAATGGATTACAGAAGTATGACCAACAAGTAATGCAAGAAATGAGGGCTGAGGGCAAGAAGTTCGGCGTAGAACAGAATGCAAGAACTTCAGCAACGGTATCGTCTTCGGTATCGACATCCAATAATGACGAAAAGAAGCAAACAGCATCTCAAACAACCAACGACAAATACTCATTCCCTGTGAAAAGGGACGAGTTCTTGTTTGTCACTTCTCCATTCGGTATGCGTCAAGACCCTATGGACAAAAGCAAACAGCAGATGCACAAGGGCATTGACATCAGAGCCAAGCATGATGATGTGTTGGCAACCGAGAATGGTGGCAAGGTGGTAGCTGTGAACCACAATGCCAATACTGGCGGTGGCAAGTCTGTGACAGTGGAATACGCAAGATCGGATGGAAGCAAGGTGCAAACCACCTATATGCACTTGGACAGTATCGTCGTGAAGGTGGGTGACGAGGTAAAAGCAGGACAGAAGTTGGGTGTATCTGGCAATACTGGAACGCGAACCACAGGTGAGCATCTGCATTTCGGGGTGAAGACCATATCGGCAGACGGCAAGACAAGGGACGTGGATCCTGCATCGTACTTGGCGGAGATAGCGCAGAAAGGCAATCTGAAGCAACAAGCATTGTATAACGGCAATGACCTGTTGGCAAAATACAAGGGAAATAGTTCGGCAGTGGACACGAGTCTGTCACCTGACGATTGGATGAAGAAATTGCTTTCATCCGAGGACGCAAGCACAGGATTGTCAAGTGCAGACCCGATAATGGGATTGGTGACTACCATGTATAGCAGTCTGCTTGCCCTCGCTGTGCAAATAGACAGTAAAAGCGAGGAAGAGCAAAAAGCGCAAATCTCAGAAGCTGTAAGCAAAAGGCAGGTGGACTTGAAACCGTTGATGCCGACTATGAAGGAGTGCGTGTTGAGTGTTGGCGATAATGGAAAGGCTGTGTTGCAAGCGGACAATGGCACTACCAAAGTGACGAGAGAGCTGACCAATGCGGAGTTCTGTAGATTGTCGCAAGTGTTGGGTGATACCAACCTGAGCAATGATGCCAAGAAAATGCGCATAGCTGGAATGGTGAATACTATCGTGCTGACGCAACAGGCATCGCAAAACTATGAGCAAGTCCTGGAACAGCAAGAAGGTCAAAGTCAGACAATGCAAAGAAAGTAAGATACTTGGAAGTTCCACATCTTGGTCGATTGAAAACGAATAAAAAAGTATTTGAGCTATGATTAAATGTAACGTAAGTGTGTGCGGAACCGTCAGCAAGGCTGCAGTGGTTCGCAATGGAAAGGACGGAATGCCGTTTACGACATATTCCGTGGATGTGGTGGTGCCAGCCAAGAGTGGTATCAACAAGACCGTGATTGTCAGTTGTATCATGGATGGTGACGATGCGGAAGGCATTGTCGTGGGCAACCGCATTGAGTTGAAAGGTGTATTGACCTTCAAGAAGAAAGATGACAACCTGTATTTCAACTTGAAAGTATCGGAAGTGAACCTTTCGCCTGTATCGGAAAGCAAGGATGGCATCGTGGGCGACATGGAGTTCAAGGGCAAGGTCGGTAAGGACATTGATATGAAGAAAGGCAAAAATGGTAAGGCTTTCCTGATGTTTTCTGCTTTCAGTGCAGAGAAGATTGGAGAAGAATTTGCCTTTACATGGGTGCGCTTTGTCCGGTTTTCGGAAGAAAAGGAAGAATGGCTGCAATCGAAAGCCACCATCGAGGCAAAGGGCGAGTTGGAAATCTCAGTGTATAACGACAGACTCAACTTAGGCTGCAAGGTGGCGGAGTTGAACCAGTGGGAGAAGAAACCGTATCATCCTAACAATTAGCAAGTATGGCATATTACAATAAGAGTCCACAGAATAATGGCGATGGAAAGAATGCAGAGGACAGAGCCTTGGACACCTTTGCCAACATGATGATAGAGAAAATCGAGTCGTTGGGAAGCAAGGACGGATGGCAAAAGCCTTGGTTTACGGAAGGTACATTGAGTTGGCCGAAGAACCTGTCTGGCAGGGAGTATAACGGCATGAATGCCTTGTTGCTCACCATGCTCTGCGAGAAGAAAGGCTACGAGTTGCCAGTGTTCTGCACCTTTAACCGTGCAGTGGGTTTGAACTATCAGACCGACAAGCAAGGTAACAAGAAGCAGATGGTGGATGCCAATGGCGAGCCGTTGCCCAAGGTTGGCATCAATAAGGGTGAGAAGAGTTTTCCCGTGATGCTGACAAGTTTCACCATTGTACACAAGGAGACAAAAGAAAAGATACCCTATGACGAGTACAAGCGAATGAGTGCTGAGGAGCAGAAGGAGTATAATGTCTATCCGAAGTTGAATGTGTACCAGGTGTTCAATGTGGCACAGACCAATCTGAAAGAGGCAAGACCTGAATTGTATGCCAAGTTGGAAGCAGAGAACAAGCCAGAAAAGGCATTGGTGAAGGAAGGTGACATGTATTCGTTTCCTGCTGTTGACCGGATGTTCAAGGAGCAGAGATGGATTTGTCCCATCAATATCGAACACCAGGACAATGCGTTCTACTCCATTTCCCGCAACCAGATAACCATTCCTGAAAAGTCACAGTTCAAGGATGGTGAGTCGTGGTATGGAACAGCGTTCCATGAGATGGTTCACTCGACAGGAGCGGAAGATCAGTTGAACCGTCTCAAACCACAGTCGGGCTTCGGTTCCGATGAATATGCACGTGAGGAACTGGTTGCAGAGTTGGGCAGTGCGTTGGTGTGCCAGAAGTATGGCATGACCAAGAATCTGAAGGAAGACAGTGCCGCCTATCTGAAATCGTGGCTCGGCAGTCTGAAGGAGTCGCCAAGTTTCATCAAGACCACCTTGATGGATGTGAAAAAGGCAACGTCCATTCTCACGCAGAGAATAGACGAAGTGTCTTTGGAAATGAAGGAACAACAGAGTGAGGATGTTGCAGCTTCAGTATCGGAAGAAAACAAGGAAGCGAAGGACATGAAGCAATCCGCATCATCAAATGATAATGAGCAGACTGAGGTAGAAGAGGAAAAAGTCGCACGGTCTGCGTTCCATCGGTAACGAGTCAATCTGTGGCAAACATGCAAAAATCCAAGATGCGCACATATATAATAATGTGTAGGCATCTTGGATTTTTCGTTTTGGGAGTTTTATTCTTCCTCCTCATCATCTTCTTCGGGTGATAGCCATTTCTGCCAATCTTTCTCATCGATGGTGAGTTCGTTCATTTCCCAATCATATGCGAGTTCAGGCATTGGGTCACGAGAGTAAGGAAAATGGATGGTATAGCCGATTTGTCCATAGGAGACATGGAGTGGAGTGACGCAAAGGTCTCTGCCGAAATAGCTTCGGGTGGTAAGATATTTGCGCCAGTCAAAACGTTCATAGAGAATGTTTCGACATAGGCGGTAAAGATATTGTTCTATTGTCATACGTCTTGAAGTTCTAACTGTGAATAAAATTGTCTGAATGCCTCGTAAAGGTCAGCCATCATGACTTCGGCTTCCTCCATGTCCTTGACTATATCGGCAATGTGGTAAGGTGCGCCATTTTTTCCGTGACCGTCTGAGCCAATCCAAATGTATGCTTCCTCGTCAACATCAAAGTTCTCGTAATACTCATGGATATTGTCGATGAAGGCTTCCATATCATCGTCTTCAAGTTCCACGCTGAAATTGAAATCTTGACCATAGGAAGTATATTTGGCGAAGTTTACATCTGTCTTGCCGTTTTGTGGCTCGGAGAAATCAACGCTCCATCCTAATATTTCGGCTATCTCCGTTATCTTTTGCTGTATCATATAGTTTGATTTTTAGCAGCCATAGGCAAGAAGCCTACGGCTGATGAATGGTTTAAACTTCTTCCCTGTCATACATGTCAGACAGAAACGACTGCAATCTCTCGTCGGGAATGTTTCCGATTGGGCAAGGTTTGAAGCTCTTGTCCTGCAATATCGGTATCTTAGGAAGGTTATGTCCGACATCCACGCTGATACTTTCCATTTCCTTGATGGAAGCATAGCCATATTCTGTATCGGCAAGACCGACAACGATAGAGAACAGCGTGAAGTCATTGCCTTCCGGCTGACCTTCCAATACATACCAACGGACTTTGCCGATGAAGAAGACGCATTGGCAAATGGCATCCTTCTTCTTGCCGTCCTGTGAATAAAGCGGATATTGCTTGAACTGCTCCGCCAACTGTGGTGTAATCAATCTGCTTGTCATAACTGCATTATTTATTGGGTGAATACTCTGATGAAGATGGATAGTAGAGCTGCTGCTCACGCAAGGCTTCAATGGCTGCATGTGCCAAAGTGCAAGCCCATTCATTGCGAAGGTCATAATAGCCCTTCTGATAGTTTATTGCCAACTGCTCCATGAAAGCCATCATCACCTTGAACTTCTCGTTTACAAGAAAGCGGTGGTCATTGGCAAACTCTGCACCCACCTTGGATGCGGAACACATCTTGCCGTTCACGAAGCGTGAAAACTCATTGGCAAACTCCTTGTCTCTTTCGTTAATCATATCGTTCATATCTGTTCGGATTAAATTGTGAAACTTCTTTTTCTTCCCTATTCTCGAAGCCTTTACGACTTCATCGAGGGAATTGATTTTACGTGTAATCAAGAGTTCGGGCATGGAGGCAGACAAGACAAGGAATTGGATGATTATTTCATTGGAATACCCCAATCTTTGATTGGCGGAAGGCTGCTAAGGAAATAACCAGCCAATAGCAAGGCGATACTTGACGGTCTGGTGGGCTGAACTAAATTTGCTAAGGAAAAACAAGGGAGGATGAAGGGGGTTGGGAGATGTGTAGTGACTAAAACTGGTAAGATTACCGCTTTTTGATAATAGAGAGATCTGTTAGAACCGGCATATACAGTTCGAGCATTCCCGTTTTTTGTCATTTGTGTCACTTTTCGGGAATTGTATTTCTGAAAATATCCCTGTTCAATATTCGCACTATGTTAAATAGTATTGAACAAGATGAAATATTGAACAAAAAGTTCGTTCGTTTAAGTTTTGTTCATTATCTTTGCAGTGTTCAATCAAATTGAACACAACTGATATATTGAACAAATGATATAAAATGATGGCAAACAATATCATAATAAACCAAGCATTGGATGCTCTTAGAGCAAGCCTTCCTGTGGGGGATGTTGTGTCAACAACAGCCGTCAAAGTAAATTGTACCAATGAAAATGATGTCACTGTTAAGATCATGAATGTAGATTTTGTGTGTCATGTAAGGGAAAACATAACCAAGGCCACATTAAATCCGACATTAGCTACTATGCAAACTATGAACAATGACAAGCAGCAAATCTTGCTTGTTACGCAATATGTCACGCCACAGGTATCAACAGAATTGGCAAACAGAGGCATCAACTATCTGGACTGTGCAGGAAACTGTCTTGTCAGATATACAAAGGCAGGAAACTTGATTTTCCAAATATTTAATCAAGGAAGGAAAAATACAGAGTCCAAGGTGAAAACCTATCCCGTATTTCAAGATGCAGGATTGAAGGTCGTGTTTTATCTGTTGCAAAATGCAGACTATATAAAGAAGCCTTATCGAGAGATAAAAGAGCAAATTGGTGTATCTTTGGGAAGCGTGAAAAACGTTTTGGATGAACTTGCAAGACGTGGTTTTGTTTGTGACACTAAAAACGGTCGCATAATAAAAGACAAAAAACAACTGCTTGACTTATGGGTTAGCAATTACAATGAAGTATTGAAACCCAAATTGCTGGTAGGCGCAATGGCATTTCGAACAGAAGCGAATAGAAATGAGTGGAAAAACATAGCATTGCCAAAGGGCATGTCATGGGGAGGAGAGCCTGCCGCAAACTTGACGGATGGCTACTTACAACCAGGAATTTTCGACATATACACGGAAATACCTGCAGCACATCTTATACGAACAGGTGTCGTCAAGCAAGATGCAAATGGGGAAATTCATCTGTACAACAAATTTTGGAATTGGGAAACAGACAACAGAACTGTTCCTGCTATATTAATCTATGCAGACTTGATGGGTAGTGGCAATAGTCGCTGCTTGGAGGCTGCGCAACGCATATTAAAGAATGAGCTTAAAGATTTCGAGTGAAAAGATAAACAATCCATTTCTTGTGGATTTGTTGGAGAAACTTACAGATAGTTTCCGTAGAATGGATCACGACTTCTTTATCATAGGAGCCACCGCTAGAGATATAGTCATGCAGCAGATGCTGAACACGTCATCACGTAGAAAGACAAGAGACTTGGATCTGGCTATAGCTGTTCCAAACTGGCAGGAATTTGACAAAATCAAAAATAGTTTGATTGCGGATGGTTTCGAGAAGGACAAGGCAAAACACCAACGCTTCTATTATGGTGACTATGAGATAGATGTTGTTCCATACGGATATGTCGCCAAGGAAGATGACAACATCTATTGGCCACCCGAAGAAACAATTGCCATGTCCGTAAAAGGGTTTGACGAAGTGCTTTCTGATGCTATAACGGTTAGTATTGATGACAGATTCACTGTAAAGATAGCTTCTTTGCATGGATTATTCTTGCTGAAGTTCAATGCTTGGATGGACAGACATCTAACCACAAACAAGGATGCAGAGGATATGTCGTTCATATTGGACAACTACCTTATGGCAAACTTGGATCGAGAAGCGTATATGGAAGTGTATGATTGGGAAGATTTTGACGAATATGTAGCTGGTGGCTATTGGCTGGCAAACGATTTGGCAAAGTTATTGAACCGAGACCAACTTGTATATTATGCAGACAAAATTGACGAGGAATTGCAGTTGGAGGAGAGAAGCTATTTGATAAGCCAAACTCTCAATTCACAATCGGGTTTGAATTATGACCAAGTAAGGAGAACATGGCAAGTCATTTCAGAAGTGTTTCGCTCTGCTACAGAAGAAAGGGATTTATAATGATAGATATAAATTATTGTAGTCAAAAAGGCTTATGTGATACAAACCAGGATTTTATCTTGTGCAAACAATTACAAGATAGGAGTTACATCGCTATCCTTGCCGATGGTATGGGTGGCTTACAATATGGTGAGATCGCAGCTGCCACTGTTGCACAAAGTATTTATAAAATATTAGCAGAACATAATTCTGTGGATATAAGAGAGCTGTTAGCAAAGGCTTTTGAACAAGCAGACATTGCAGTTGCAGATAAATGCAAGGCTCTTTGTTGCAAAATGGGAGCAGCAGTTACCGTCTTATACATAAAAGATGATACAGCCAATTACGCATGGCAAGGAAATGTTCGTCTATATTACAAAAAAGAAAAAGGTATACATCAACTTACTGAAGACCAACAGAAGGAAGGTGATAATTGTACCTTTCTGACTCGTTGTGTGAATGGAAGAGGTTTCCGCAACCCTATATCCATTCAAGAAACAAAAATATCAGACATGGACTTGTTGTTTTTATGTACAGATGGATTTTATCAATCCAAGGATTGCATAGATTCTGTTATAGTAGAAAACAAATTGCCAAGTCGTATAGAATACTTGGAAGATGATGCATCCTGCATTCTCATACAGTTGCATAACCCTTGATAAGATAAGAGATATGGCAAAGAAGAAGCATAAAGGACATTACTGTAAGATTTGTGGTGAATACAAGCCGAACGAGTCATTTTCGAGGAAAGGTCATGTCCTACACATCTGTAAGGAGTGCATGGGTGAGATGAAGAAAGGCAACAAGAAGATTTTGGACTTGCCTTTCGGGGACAATGAGTTTGAGATCGTTGATGCCGATGAATATATCGATACTATTTTATATGGCAACAACGAAGAACGAGAAACCAAGACTTTCAAGAAACTCAGCCGTGAACAGAAAATGGTGTTGAAAGCGATAGTGCAAGATGAAGTTACGTTCTATTGGCAAGCCCATCGACAGATACCAGTAAATGACAAGTTAAAACAACTCAGAAGTTATGTCAATACTGTAGTATATGAACAGTTGAACTTTGCCATAAAGGATGAAACGATGTTCAAAGCTTATATACAAGAGCAAGTCATCACTGTCATAAACAAGATCTTGCGACAGGAGAAAGAACAAAATAACCAATAGCAGAAAGAGCCCATTCATCACGAACGGACTCTTTCTTTTGATAATCATTGTTTTGCAGATTACTGCTTATCGTATGAATGATAGTAAAACACATTTACTGTGCAAATAGTCTGACAGCCGTATGACGGTTGACTGCAATTGGTGAATACTTATCAATACCGCCCTTACTTTTTGATATTATCATGGACTTGTCAATGCCTCTTGCCACAAGCTGTTGCGTGATACAATCCGCTCTTGACTTGCTGAGAGGATTGTTGATGCCATCGCTTCCAGTGGCACTGTCGGCAGCACCAACAACGGAAATTTTGAGATGATAAGCCTTTGCTACACGAGCAAGCTCATCCAAGTTTACCATCTGTGAAACGTCAACCAACTGCGTGGTTCCAATCTTGAAAAAGAAGAACACTGGCGAACCGATGCACTTGGTTCCACCTGCCATTTCTGCAACGTATTTGTTCCAAGAAACAGAATCGGAAACAGAAAAACTATACTCCAGAGAGCGGCTTGTTTTTGGTTTTCCCATGCCATTCCAATCCTTGTGAGCTAATCTTGCACGGAGCGAGTTCAAACCGCTGTAGTCATTTTTCGGGTAGATGTGATACTCTGTACTATCCGCATAATATGTCAGGCGGTCGGCATAGGCTTTCAGCAATCCTTCAATCTCCAAGATCTTTCTCATTTCAGCGATGGCATTGGCATCCTCCGCATGAGCTTTGCTTAACTTTTGGTTGCGAGCCAACAAATCATTGGTGTAATCTGCCAGCCATTTGTTCTGGTTGATATAAGGAGCGGCATCTACAACCTTCTTCCAACCGACCTTCCCGATATTGAAAGTCAGTCCGGCAGACAAGGTGAACAAATTGTCACCAAACTTATTGGATGCGCCAACACCATCAAAGTCATGGAATGTGGTTGCGCCACCCAATTCCATGTTGACCGCCAAACGCTTTGTTAAACGATATTGTCCAATCACACCATAGTTGATGACAAACGGACTCTTGCCGTTATCCTCGTTATGGATAATACCGCAACCAGCATACGGAATGAATCCCCATCTTTGTGTGGTGGCATGGTCTTTGACAAAACTGTTGGTCACATTCCAAAGAAAATCCGCATGAACCATCTTGTAATCACGGACATTCTTGCTGGCATCCTTGAACTGAAAACCTTGGAAACTAAATCGTCCACCAATCTCTGGCGTGAACCATTTTCCTGCCTCTATTGCCAGGGAAGGTTTCATCCTGTCGAACAAGTTCCCTGTACCATGCGGTTTTCCTACAAAAGCAGAAGTGCCACCCGATACACCAACGAACCAGTTGGAAGACCATGCAGAAAGAACTGCCACTTCTTTGAGGTATGTAGGCTCAATTTGTCGAAGCATATCCTCGTTTATGCCAGACGGTACCAAATCATCCGTGCCATCATCTATTGTCTCTGTATTGGCGTGTAATTGTCCGCATAGGCACAATGTCATCATAAATATTGCTTTTCTAATCATAAATTTCAATTTGTCGATTATTTTTTCTATTAACGCTTTCTACTCTTGCTGCCTTTCGGTCGCATCATCCTGTTTGCCATCGCAAGGCAACGGTGCGCCCAACGCCTGTCATCCTCGTCATCGTTGCGCCCCCATTTCATGTCATTGCTGCCACCGCCTCCGCCACCTTGCCCTTCGGCAAATGTCGTGGCTTGGTCGATGTAGCCAAGGTATAATAAGGTGGCACAATGAAGAACTTCGGCAGTGTGCTCGGCTATGGTTTCCAATGGCGAACCGTCAAATGCTACTTTGATTTCAGGTGGAAACGATACCATCTTAGAACGGTAGTCAGTGACCATGCTTTCCAACATAGCTGTCTTGATAAGTGCGCCAGCACCAGTCTGAGCCTCACGAGAGAACTGCATGGCATCCTGTCGAAGCGTCTCTGTCCGCTCCTTGACAAACTCCATATCCTTGTTCAACTCGTCCAACTGCCGGTCAGCTACAGCAAGCTTGTCTTTCTTGTCTGCCAGTTTCTCATCAACGGAAGCCAACTCGTTTTGCAATTTTTCTAACTTATGCGACAAGATGGAACTGTCACCTTCCTTGTTAGCAATCTGCACCTTCAACTTGTCAATCTCTAACATCTTCTGATGTTTCTCTTCTTCCAGATGTTCCACCATGGAAGAGAGACCTTTCACACGACGTTCTGCCAGTGCTATTTCCACCCGAAGGTCGTTTACAGCTTTGTTAAGGTTATCCAACTCCTCTTCCTTTGAAGAACATTCCTCGGACAGGTGTTTACGGTATTCCTCCGTAGGTCTGTGTCGTTGCCGAGTCTCCGTTTGGCTCGTTCCACGCACCAGTCCCCAAGGCTCATTGACCATCGCCAACTCGTCATGGAGTTGTGATGTTCGTTGACTATATTCCCGATTGTTGGCACCTGCGAAGATTTCTTTGAAGGCAAACTTGCCGTCCTTGATTGGCAGAAGAACGCAATGGATGTGTGGTGAAGTTTCGTCCAAGTGTACATAGAAGGCAACGATATTCTCCTCACCATACTTTCCTGCGACAAAATTATAAATGTCCGTCGCCCATTGCTCAATCTCAGGCATACGCTTGACTGCATAATTTTCCTTGTTGTCACCAGGCTTAAATACAACCTTTTGTTCACCGAAGGCAAGTTCTCGCATCTTCCACTGTGAACCGCTAAAAATGAAATCCGCTACAGTTCTGAAGCGTGGCTCTGCCAACCCCTCATTTTTGTCCTTGATGCCACGAGCTGCCAAGTTCTCAGCCATCAACTGTGGAATAGACTTACTCTTGTCGATAGGTGCTATCTTTCCTCCCTTGGAAATCTGGAAGTTCAGATGCTGTCTGCCGAGGTCATAGTTGCCTTTTGCAATAGCCACCTGCCATGCCCTGTCGCTCCAGTTGCGTTGGTATTCACGGCTGAGAGCGGCAGCGCATTCCTTACGTCCCCTGACGTTCAAAACCTGCTTTGCTATTCTTTCCATATCTCTGATATGCTTATATGTGTCAGAAAAACAGTGTCCCAGCTTGCTGCCTTGGCGGACACTCTCCCGAAGACTGATAGGTCGTAGGGGTAATGAGTTACCACACTCCCTAAATTCGTGAACAGCGGGCAAGCCCGATGCGCTAAAAAAGGCAAGCCACGACGAGTGCGATATGCCAGTACCGAACCGTGAGGTCTTAAAAGGAGAATGTCCGTAAGGCAGCTATAATGGAACAGAATGAACTCTACTTATGGTTGTCCGCCTTGGCGGTTACAACTGGCTTGGCAGCTGTCTCAACTGTTGAGGTAGGGCAGCAAGCCTTATAAGCGGAACACAGGGATTGGAAAAGGCTCATGTCTTCAGCTGTGTTCAATTTGACGGAAGCAGACTTTCCATGACTGGCGATGTCGGGCAGTTCCTTTATCAGAAGAAGCAACTGGAGCCAGTCTCGATTGAGAACACGAGTGAAGAACTTGAAGATTGCGTTACGCAGCTGAAGTCTGTTATGTTCTTCCTCATCTACAAGAGGCATACAATCCACAAGTCTGCCAATCATGCAAGTGGCAATATCATCAGATGAAAGTTGGTTGTCAGATGATGTAGAAGCAGAGTTGTTTTCTTGCGATAATGCTACTGCACCCTTTACAATCTGACCACAGACAACGGCAGTCTCTTCTGTGGTGGAAGTGCCATTGAACCAACTGTCCATTGTGAAACGGATGATTGGTTCCAATATGCTATTTCGCATTGTCGGAACGTTACCGTCCTTCATGCCAATCATCGTGATGATGGTGTATTTCGTTTCAAACTCCTTGCAGTGTATCAGCCCATGTTCCGTTAATTTTTCGAGGAACTGACGCACGGTGGCACGATGCCAATGCCAGTCCTCCGCAAGTTGAGTTTTGGTTGTAACAAACTGAAAATCTTTCAATTCGTCTGCCACTTCCTTGCTTACGGCTTTCGGCATGTAGTGTTCACAAGCCTTGTCCAGCAGATAGCAGAACGCTTCGTGTTTGGAATACCGCTCGTTATGTCGGTCCTGGAGAGATGCCAGAAAGCCGACAGAGATACTTACCTTTATATTTTTCTTTGGTATATGTTTCATTGAAAATGTCTTGTTGATGTTGTGAAATAATGATTCTCATTTTAGACTGAGTGTAGAGGAATGTGCCAGTACCAAGTGGCATTTTCCAAGAATGGACTAAAAGTAGAAGTTTACGATGTCCTCAGGACATTGCGCCAAGTGTCTGCCACTGTCAGGACATTGTGCCTTGAAGATGACCTTTGAGGACGGATAGTAGATGGATGCCACCAAGAGCAAGCCTACCATCACCCCCAATGTGTACAAATGGGGAGTGACCATGAACACCAATGAGGCTGTAAAAGCGATGGCACATGATTTCCTGTTGTCATGCAACCTATGCAGCAGATTGTCTGCATAGGAGAACTTGAACAGCAACAATGCCAACAGTGCCGTTACATGAGCCCCAATCTCGTTGGGCTGTACTTGATGTGCCACGAAACTGAACACCAATATTGCCATCAGCAACAGCAATGTGTACAGTTTTCGAAAATTATGCGAAAACACCATGCGGAGATAAAATCTCTGCATCATCCGATTGTTCTTCCTGTAGCACATCGTTGATGCCAAGAGAAGAAACATAGGGAAGAAAAGAAAGATAATCTTGAATATCATAGATCAAATTGTAATGTAAAACGGTCAATAACCTTCGAATAGTTCCAACTCGATAATTCCATAGGTGACTTCCATGAAAAGTCGCTCGACATCTGCCATTGTCAATGCATTTGATGCAAGGCGTTTCTTGAAACCTGCATCCTTTCTCATAAGAATCTTGGCACTTCGGTCAATGTCAAGCAGTGGAATATGCCACTCCTGCCCACGGACATAATCATTTTTGGAATGACAGGCTCGAAGAGTCAGACACCGACAGCAGACGGTCTGCACCATGCCATGCCGTGAAACGGCGGTGTCTTTCCAATGGAACGAACTGCCAACGTCTATCCATGTGTGGCATTTGTGGATGATGTCCACGATGTTCTGAAGCTGCACGTCGCTCATAAATGGAACGTAATGTCACATAAAACACATCAGCATGTCCGCCTTGTCACGCTTGTACTTGAAGAAACCTGTCCTCGCTTGCAGTTCCATGTCGTGGCACAAGTCACCGTACATGAATTCCAAGGACTCATAGATTGTCACCATGACGGAGTGGACATTTCCGTTGGCATCCGTACTGGCATTCATCTTGTACATCCGCCCGAAATTAGGGTTGGAGAAGGCACAGCAGAACTATCCGAACTCTGTATGTACGGAAGTCACCTTGTGGTAAAGGATGACCAGTTCCATCTGGTCTTCGAACAGGTTCATCACCTCTTCGAGAGGACAAGGCTTTTCCAACTTGAAGTCAAGCAGGACATAGCCGTCTTCATAGACTGGCTGTTCCATGCGCTCCTGGTTGATAAGCTCCGGCAACTGCAATGGTGCAAGTGCCAGGAAGTCGTTGAGAAATTTATGCAGCATAACTGTTGTGTTTATAATGAAGAAATGTATAGCTTGATGAACATGTCTGGTAACCCGTCTGTCATATTCTTGTCCATCTGCAAGGAACGGCTAAGACAGGCGATTGTGCCTAAAGCATCTATTGACAGTTGCACCAAATCCTTTCGCTGATTCTCTGAAAGCATCTCCATTCCGAAGTCATCAATGGACAGGAATGGTTGCAGTATCATCCAGAAATAGGCAGTCTGTTGTTCGGCTGAAGTAATCTTTCCGCTCTTTATGTCTGCAACGCAAGTCTGCGCATTGGCGATGATTCTTCGATTGGTACGAACCGCCATATATGCCACGGCATCCCTTGCCGTTAAGTTTCCTTTCCTTGAAGATTGAGCAATCATCTTGCACACATCTTCTGTTCCACTTGTTATATGCGAAACCGACACGTCGCTCATCTCGTATAGATGAGATAGAAATGTTCTGAACAGTCTGTCTTCCGTTTTCAAGAAGGCAAGAAACTGTGATTGGTTGGCTATGCCTTCCGTCTTCACCTTCTCCAAGAAGAAATGATAGGTGGTCAAGATCCTTGTCTTGTCACCTTTATATAATGGTATGGTGTCCATACTCTCAAAAAACTTTGAAGCCACCAAGGAAAGGCTGTCCGTTTCCTTGTTACCTTTATAAGGTGTGGAGTTCATCTTCAACAGAAGTACATCCTTAAATGTCCTTCGCTTGGCGGTTGCTATGCGCATAAACTCGTCACGGATGGAGTCATGGACATTGGAAAATTCTTCCAGAGGAAACGAATGTGCCTTTTTGATGGTGTCTCGCATCAGACAAGCAGAAACCGAGTCTTCTAAAGTACGCCATTTGGATATTTTGTCGGCAAGGTGTTCCATAGACAAATCCTTGTCTGATTTCATCCTTGAAAGGAACACCTTTTGCGCATCCAATGCCTCCCTTGCATCATGGAAAGACAGTTCACTGGCATTTTTTGAACAGGATGCCAGCAAAAGAATGGCAAGTATGATGGCAGACAACATGGACATGTGCTTTCTACCTTCAAAGTATGATATGCGAAAACTTGAAGTGCAAGATTGTTTGCACTTCACCCTCAATCGGCTTTTTGCCGCAGATATGATAATATTTATACTTTCCATTTCGGACTTTGTTTGAAATTTGCAGTGCGAATTTACGACTATTTATCGGGTATTCATTCAAACTAAATCAAACTTTATGTTTTATTCTCATTCATACTTTATAGTATGATATGAAATGATAATATATCCAAGAAAGTGCAGTACATCAATCTTTAATTAACTATAATAATTATCAGAGTATGATTATACTTTGATGGAATATAAGTATCTTTGTCAGCAAATTACAAATCAGTGTATAATAGCTATGGCAAAAGTAGGTTACATATTTAACTCGGAGCAGTATGACACATTCACCTTTGACCGGGCTTGGATGGAGAAGTATGGCTGCTGCCGTATCATAGAAGATAGTGCAAGCCAAGAGAAGACACGCCCGGAATGGAAGCAGCTCATGGATTGTCTGAAACGAGGTGACGAACTGGTCATCTCGAAGTTCAGCAATGCACTGCGTGGTGTTCGGGAATTGGCGATGTTCCTGGAGTTTTGCAGGGTGAAGGTGATAAGGATAATATCCATTCAGGATAAGATTGACTCAAAGGGGGAGTTGTTCCCAAGTACATCAATAGCCGATGTGCTATTCATGTTCGGCTCGCTATCGGAAGAGGTTGTCGCCTTGCGCAAGGCTACTGCCCATGTGGAATACATTAAATCGGGTATTAAACCAGCCAAGAGTTCAACTCCAAAGAAAGGCATTGACCGTGAGAGGAATATCGTCAATATGTATAACAACAACTACACTATCGATGACATCTGGAAGGTCAGCGGCTTCAGGAGCCGCAGCTCGGTGTTCCGCATACTCAACAAGTATGGGGTGAAGCTGAACCGTGGAAAATTCAGCGGACCGCTCGGCAAGAGGAAGCCAAAGAATGAAAGTGAAATATAAAAGGTGATTTTATGAAGAATATACTTTGTTTTGAGGGAGAATGGAAATTCAATACCCACAAAAAGCCTGAACGCTTTGATTTGAATAGCGAGCCTATTCTTAGAATGTTGAAAGAATATCACAAATGCGATGCTATTTATAGGCACATTTTGACAAAAGAGGATTTGAAACTCTACATAGAGTATTTCAACAGGAACAAACGTGAATGGAATAAAATAGACATTGTTTATATAGCTTGTCATGGTTGGTTTCATTCTATAAGTTTAGAGGGAGAGAATGGAAATGTTGATTTACAAGAATTGGCAGATATAGCCGGGGATTTCTTCCGTGATAAAATAGTTCACTTTAGTTGCTGTAAAACACTCGCTAACACCTCTGAAGTTGAACACTTCAAGTCTATTACAGGCGCAAAATTGGTATGCGGATATAAGAAGAGCGTAGATGCAATGAAATCAGCCATAGCTGACACGACTTTACTGAATGAATTGATAACAAGCAACAAGCCTGGCAATATCAAAAATATAGCCATTAGTAAGTTTCGCAAAACATACAAATCCTTATTGAACGAATTAGATTTTTGTGCAATATAGATAAATGGTGAGCCATACTGCAACTGATGCTTGCAGTATGGCTTGCCCATAATACTTGGCAGATAAGGCAATTCCTTATCTGTCTCTTCTGAAATCATTTCGCTTGTCTCCTTGGAAAAGGCTTTTAAGCGTTCCGCCTAAAGCCTTGAACACGAAGAACACCACGAACAAAGATACGATGTCGTCCATACGCTATAGTTTTCGTTTGTTATACTTGTGACTTGTACAGATTGATGATGTCCATCCCCATCGACTTGGCTTTTCGGCAAGTGTAGAACGTGCCACCCTTGGGCTTGCCGTCGAAGAAAGCAATCAGTCCGCACGAATGAGAAAGCATATAATCATTTCGTCTGAGCAAGCATCCATTGAAATAGTACTTACTCAAAAGGATAGCATCGTCCGCTTTGTCAAGAATATCCCAATAGCGGTCTTGCTCCCTTGCGCTCCACCTCTCGTTCTGACCGTCATAGGGAATGACGGCAATAAGTTTCAGATTGGGAAGTTTCACTTTCAATGAAATCACCTCCTCGGCTGCCAACATATCGAAACCGAGTGCCATGCCACAATAGAAATTGGTGATGCCCATAGCATAGAGCAGCCTTATCTTGCCCCTCAGTTTCTTCCTTATCTCGTCCTTGCGGTCTTCCGCTATCGTGCGATGTCCCGAAAAAGCCACGGAATTGGCTTTGATGTACTTTGTCTTATCCATATCACTTTGCATATTTATAGTGTGTGCGTCCCAAGAAAAGACCTCCCAATACGTTTCCGCCAAACATTTCCAACTGATTGGCAAAAATGGCATAGCTTGCGCCGGTCGTTACCACATCATCAAAAACATAGATGTCCTTGCCTTTGAAGTAGGCTTCATCAAACTCAATCACTTGTGTCTTAGTGATGCTCTTTTCCTTGTCATGGCGGTGCTCGTGTACTGCCAAGCGGTCGCCTGAAACGGATATGTGCGAATAGCCGTTGATGATGCCGCAAAGCTCGCTCACACGATTACAGAAAGCCATGTATCGACTCTCGTTCTTGGCTTGGGTGCTGGCTGGCACACATACAAAAACGATGTCCTTTATCTTCTCACCACAAACTTTGATAAGATGTGCTGCGGTCATTTGCGCCACCTTCTCAAAAGCGTTGTCCCTTGCATCCTTGAACGCCCAAATCAGTTGGCGTGCAGCCACTGCGTCCTCGCCCACATTGCGAACCCTCACAGGAAAATACTTCAAGAAGAAATCCATCCTCTTGCTCAGCTGTCTCTTGGTGCTGTCGTCTATCATTCTTGCCATAGTCGGAAAAATTGTTTGTGTTAAATTCGATTTTTTATTTTCCCTATTTTCGGAAGCCTTTCGGCTTGCCCAAGGGATATTTTTCCGCCACGCAAAGGAGTTGGAAGGCAAAAAGACAAATCGGAAGCGAAAAATACGCTCTATATGCAAGGCACATAGAGGAAGATTTTTTGAAAAGCATCCATGATGCCCAATTTGTCATTTGCCACGCAACTGGTACCTTTGCGGAAAATATCCGAAGCGGCAAAGACGATGGACGAAATTAAATGGCTATAAGTGCTACTACATAAGATTACAACAAGAAAAGGGTGGGTGTGGAACTGCGCCATCGGTGCAATTCCGCAAGGGAGGGACGAAGTGCTATAAAGAGAGAATGGCTTGCCGATTATAATAGAAGGACGGAACAAAGATGCGGCAGGAGTAATTGGGAAACTCTCTTGGCATCCATGCCGAGTGTGTTTCCGCTCCAGCCTTCATGCCATGTGGCTTATTGCAGTAGCGACAGTTGGTCGCCACAGTCAAGGAGCCTTTTGGCATGAAATCTTTGTGACGGCTATAAAAGGGAAAACCATGGATTATAAAAGGAAGACAAGAAGCGAATATAAAAGATATGGGTGGGAGTGAAACTGCGCAATAGCCAGACAAGCAACTTAACGAAAGGGGTGGCATTGGTAGACAGCATGTAAGTGACGGTTGCGTCACGGATGCCGTTAGCCAGTGCCATTCTGTTCGTGCTTGTCCTTCGGCAAATGGCCATTCTTCATCTTTCGGGATGTTGCTCCCGATAAATGAAGAATGTCGCTTTGACGAACTGTTGGTACGGTTTCGCAGATGGGTGGGACAAAGTAATAAAAATGGAAAGACGACCTGTCGTTTATGAAAGAGAATGGAACAAAGATGCGGCAGGAGTAATTGGGAAACTCTCTTGGCATTCATGCCGAGTGTGTTTCCGCTCCAGCCTTCATGCCATGTGGCTTATTGCAGTAGCGACAGTTGGTCGCCACAGTCAAGGAGCCTTTTGGCATGAAATCTTTGTGACGGCTATAAAAGGGAAAACCATGGATTATAAAAGGAAGACAAGAAGCGAATATAAAAGATATGGGTGGGAGTGAAACTGCGCAATAGCCAGACAAGCAACTTAACGAAAGGGGTGGCATTGGTAGACAGCATGTAAGTGACGGTTGCGTCACGGATGCCGTTAGCCAATGCCATTCTGTTCGTGCTTGTCCTTCGGCAAATGGTCATTCTTCATCTTTCGGGATCTTACTCCCGATAAATGAAGAATGTCGCTTTGACGAACTGTTGGTGCGGTTTCGCAGATGGGTGGGACAAAGTAATAAAAAGGGAAGACGGCTTGACGCTTATAATAGCAGTACGCATGCGGTTATAAGAGTAAACTTGCTAATAGTGGGTATAAAAGTAAACATGGTTGTATGAGCAAAACAAAAGCGACCGAAGCCGCTTTGTTTATTGGAGAGAATGAAGAAATCCTATTTCTTGCCTTTCTTGGTAGGCTTTTCAGGCTCTGCCGCTGGAGTTTCCTCCTTGTCTGGTGTAGGATAGAACTTGTTTGCGATGAAGACGATGCGGTTGTGCTTGGTGCCTTGCTGATCAACCCACTCGTCTGGCTTGAAGTAGCCCTCGACGGTGAGCATGGTTCCCTTCTGCAGCTTGTCGAAAGAGTCAACATGCTCGTTCTTGCGCCATGCCTCCATGTTTATGAAAGCTGATACTCTGTTGGTTTCCTCACCATTCTTCTCCTGACGGCTGACTGCCAATGAGAAACGTGCTACTGAAGCGTTGGTGAACTGACGGATTTCTGCGTTGTTGCCTACGAATCCTGTTACTACGAAAGTGTTCTCGATCTTTTTCATATTGAATTACTTTTTGAAGTGAAACTTAATTTTTACATGCAATCCAAGAGCAGGGATGTGGCACATGAGGGCAGCACCATGAAAATCGACTATAATACTCGTTTTCTGTTGGCGGTGAGGAGAAAAAGGAAGATTATCGGCTATTTTATTGGTCACAGCGAAGCGACCGCACAAGACGGATTCCATCTGTCGAAGCATCACGCTACCTTTGCATAGGAAAAATAGTGGCTTCAAAAAATCGGTAATTCAGAAAAGGACGCAAGAACATCGTAACAGCATCGTATGGTACAATCATTTGCAGCAACCATCATCAATGCAAAGCACGTTTCCATGGCGTTTTGCCGTCAGCAACAATGGTTAACCAACAGGCAATATACTTTTCCGCATGAAGGGTGGTCGCATGAGCATATTGACCAAGACAAGCAGAAGAAGAACCAGCTTCGAAGGCTACTCCTATTTGTAGAGGAAGGTAAGCATGAGCAACCAACTACAATCGCAATGCTGCAAACAAGATCCATCCTCAGACAAAAGGCTTCATTGCACGAAAAGCTCCAAGAAAGGCGTAGTCGCAGATTTTATCTCATACAAAGAGGCAGGTCGCAATTTGGCGAATACAACCATCAAAGCATAGCCATATAAAAGTTTATCGGCAAACGATGAAGGGAGTTTGCCGTTACATACAAAAGGGCTTTTACTGGCGGAAAGAAAAAAGATGCCTGGCGAGTATAACCTTCACCAAGCATCCTTTTCGTCAGTCATAGACAAGAACGTCATCACGTCTTTCTACAATTTCCTTGCCATTGCGCAATTTCACTACGATGTCCTCACCATAGTCTGCAACCACGAAACCTTCTGTGCGTCCTCTGTAGGGTATCAGCAGTGTGCAACTGCAACCGATAATGTCGGTCAATTCTTCGTATTCAAACATAGCTCTATAAAGTTTGTGGGTTCTCCGAATGATAAATCACCTTGCAATCCTCAACCTCGGCAGGTAGTCCAAAGGCAGGATAGTGCGAGAATGATGCGTTTCCGTCTTGGCTGAGTGGAGAAACAATCTCCACTTGCCATTTCTGCATGAAGCCATCAACCATCTTGATGTCTTCATCACTCAATCCCGTAGGGTCGCCATTGATGATATAGCATAATGCCCAAGTGGGGATTTTCTCTATCGTCTCAAATCTTTTCATCAGCTAAACGTGAACTTGTTTATATAATAATAGGTGTCCTCGTTCTCATACTCATAGCCGTTAATGAAGTCCACCATTTCATCATCAGTTCTGTCACCTTGCGAGATACCCATCTTCTCACACCACTTGGCAATAGCATCTTGGCAAGTGTCAAAGATGTCCTCACAAGCATCCTCGAAAGGCTCGCCCGAAGAACTCACACAGCATTCCTCTGGGAAGAAACCTTGCTCGTCATGGACATAGAAAATGTCGCATCCACATTCTATCTCACGATAACTGACGGAAAGTTCTCCACCAAGAACTTTGTTCAGTTCATCAAAGAACTCCTCACAGGCAGACCATGCACTTTCGGTGTCAAAGGACAACAAGCAGATGTCCTCGTCTGCCTCAAACTCTGCCCAATAGATATGTCCTCTTACCGATATGCCCATCTTCTCATGGTCGATGCCATAGTGTTCCGCCAACTTGTAGAGATATACGTTCTTGGTGTTCACCTCCATTGTTTGGAGCGTGTTCCAAAGGTCGGCTACCGCCTTGCGTTCGCCCATCACCTTGTACTGAGTGTCACAAATGTTTGCCATAAGTCTTCATTTTTATTCCCTAATTTTGCATCTGCAATTTCGGGATTGATTAAAATTTTGTTGCCTCAAAAGGTGTCTGTGCTTTTCCTGCAAGGTTCTCTGCTAAAATACAACCTGCAAGGTGGAGATTTTAGCAAGAGACCATAGGCACTGACCTTGCAAGGAATATGGGTACAGACATTACCTTTGCAACCAAATTTATCAAAGCCCAGAAATGGTGATGAAGATTCAGGTAACGGAGTAACAATTAGAAAAGTTGAGTTGTGAGGATAAAAAAGCCAAGAACGACTTGAAACAAGCGATTACAAGTGGAAAGTAACAGAAATCATACAAGAGTTCTTACTGGCGGAAAGAAAGAGAGCGACAACCCAATACTGCACATGGCATGGTTGGGCTATCGCTCCGCAATTCGTTCAGTTCATCCAATCCATTAGTATATATATCCTAAGATGAATGAATTTATATTTGTGTATTGGCTTTGGTTGGCAGCCATAGACAAGTAACACATCTTTTTTCTTTCCGCCAGTAAAAATGGTTCTTGAAGTAAAAGTAACAGGGAAAATGGTTGTTGGGTAGCAAAATTTGTTGCACAAGATTTGTTTTTCATTTTGTTGGTTCTTTCTTGTCACCCAATAAAATGATGCTTACGTTTGAGCTTTCCTGTACCTGCTGATAATCAAGTAGGTAACAAATAAGAAATATCGTCTTTCAATGTACAACGCTGAAAGCCCCACGTAGATGTGAATATATAGTACCCCTCTTGCCTCACTGTGAAAAAGACACAATGAGCCAATGAGGGTGTATAGTATATAATACACCCCATGAGGCGTTCCCGTTGCTTTGTTCTTGACTTGTCGATGAGTTTGCGAAGTTCTTCTACCGTCAAAACCAAAGCGTACAGTTACGCCTTTATGTATATAAATGTTATGCTTCCCATCAAGCATTTGGAGCTTTCAGTAGAAGTAAACTATTGCAAAATTAATGTTTTATTTTTAGAAATGGCGAGTAATGTGAAGATACATTTTCACATTACTCGCCATTTAATATAAATTAACTAATTGCTTGGTGGATACTAAGCTGCTTATTTTTTATGCAAAACATACAGCTTGGCTGTTTCGCCCTCAGGCTCATTACCGAGCGAGTCGGTCATAATTACACTGCTGTTGTCCTTAACCTTGTAGAAGGTGTGCTCGCCGCTTGAGGGGCGAACAAGCATCAGTACGCTGTTGTCGAGAACCTCCAGCACGCCGCTTGCCTCGTCGTGACCATCCTTGCGGTCGATATAGTCCTGCTGCAGCTGATATGTGCTATCGGCGTTGATAGTGAGCACGGTCTTGATGCCCGGGCAGTCGGCTGCAGGCAGTGTGCCCTCGTATGTGCCGGCAACGGCAGCGAGGTCTACGCTTTCGGCAGCTGTTGTGTCAGTTACGCTTGTCGAATCGGTGTTCGCTTCGTTCTGTGCGGTGTTCTTGCCATTGCAAGACACCATCAATGCTGCAGCCAAGAGTGCAGCGTACATAAGATTTCTTTTCATATCTTTTTTTTGCTTATCATTATTTGTGGCGCAAAATTACGTATTTATAATCAGATACTATCTGTTGGTGTTTTTAAAAGTTCTAAAAAGATATTAGGGAATGGAAAATTCCCCAAGAGCCGACTCTTGCAGAAAATAGAGCAAGGCGAAAGAAACATACTTGCCATACCGTTGCTTACATATATAAATAAGGCGTAAATAACTAAAAAGCAACATTATTCACAAATAAAAAAGTTAGCATTATGGCAACAGTAAAAGTAAAATTCCGTGCATCCTCGGTACCAGGAAAGGAAGGCACATTGTATTATCACCTCATCCATCAGCGCAGTCTACGCTGGATTAGTACCGATTATCATGTCTTTCCTGACGAGTGGAACGATAAGAAGTCGGCTATCATTGTTTCTAACCACAACAACCGACAGGCACATCTACAGCTAATCCAGTCGCAGATAGATTGGGAGATGAAGCAGATGCAGCGTATCATCCGTGATAAGGATGCAGAGGGCATCTCTTATACCATTGACGACATAGCCAAGGAGATACAGCAACTGCCATCGAGCCAAAGCGTATTTGCTTTCTTTCGCCAGCAGATAGTCAAGAAAGAACAAATGCAGTGCATCGGCACCAAGAGTAACTATGTCAGTGCTACCAACCGTTTCATGGAGTTTCGTGGCAATGAAGACCTTACCTTCTCACAAATGACAAGCGAGATGATGGAAATGTATCAGGCATGGCTATGGAACAGAGGTGTCGGACAAAACACCGTAGCGTTCTATCTGCGGACCCTCCGCACCCTCTACAACAAGGCGGTGGAAGCAGGGCAAGCTCCACCAAATGATATCTTTTCTCACGTGCAGACCGCTAACGTGAGAACTGCCAAACGTGCCATTACTGTCAAGGAAATTCGCAAGATAGAGAAATTGGACTTGCCAAGAGGTTTCTCCCTTGACAAGGCGCGAGACCTGTTTCTTATCAGTTTCTATCTGCGTGGAATGGCATTCGTAGATATGGCGTTTCTGAAGAAGACAGACTTGAAATTTAGTATGGTAAACTACAACCGTCGCAAGACCCACCAAAACCTCAATATTGAGTGGATGAAACCGATGCAAACCATCATCGACAAATATGCCGAGCAAACCAAGGACTCTCCTTATCTGCTACCCATCCTGACAGGCAAGGAAACCTCTCCATACACCGCATACCGCAAGGTGGAGCACAACACCAACTATAACCTGAAGAAAATTGGTGAGATGGTAGGCTTGAAGATACCGCTCACCACCTACGTGGCACGCCATACCTGGGCAAGCGTAGCCTTGCACATGAACATACCGATAGCCACCATCAGCGAGGGTATGGGGCACAACTCCTTCAAGACCACACAGATTTACTTACAGTCGTTAGACATGGCAACCATCAACGAAGCCAACGCACGGATTATAAGAAAAATCCGATTAAGCGAGTGCAATGAAAAATAGTTTTCAGATTGCTGAGCGTGAGGATTTTATCAAAGGATTTTAAAAGATTTGTAAATAAATGGTCGCATTTACACCATCCCGAAATGATGGGGGAAATGTTTAGAAAATTTCACGCTTTCTTCTTATAAAAGAGCAAAAACAGCCGAAACAAGTGCAAATCTGCCACTTGGAGAAATCATCCAAGGCAGATTTGCTAAACATTTGCGTGATTTTTTTAGAATGACTAACAGAAAATGATAAAATCTGACATGTAATCCAACTAATTTTCGTATTTTTGTAGCGAGTTCGCTCTTTTATAAGAAGAAAGTGTAACGAATGTAAAATACATATGCAAAATCTGTAATGTCTGATACTCATAAATACGATTAAGATTATGCACGACAATAACAAATTGACTAGGCTTTCACAACCATCATGTATGGTTGTAGCTAATTACATAAAGTAGAGCAGAATTTATGAAACCGGATGGTACGAATTCTTTTTCTACAGCCGACGAGAAACGTGTTTCTCAAGAGGGCAATCACTTTACTGAGCCAGACGTAAAGACTGGTTCAGAGGTAAAGAAGTGTCTTCAATCGGACGGAACCACATGGTCGTATCTCTTTGTGCATCATAGCAAAGTGAAGGGCATGGAAGCGCAGTTGACCAAAGACGGTAGAACATATTTTGTGCATAAAACTATAAGGTATTTCAAGAGAATGGGCAAGCAGAAAGTGCAGCACAAAGAAATACCGACTGTCAGCGGACTTGTCTTCTTCCAAGGCTTTCCCGAAGAGATACAAACCTATCTTGACAAGAAATTCCCTCGCACTCATCTGTGCAAGAATTGTAGCACAGGCAAAGTGGCAGAAATTAAAGATTCACAGATGCGACCATTCATGCGTGTCAACGAGACAGAGCCTGAACGCATCCGTTTCCTGCTTAAACCATTCCATTACTATGCCCGCAACCGCATCCTGCTCCGTATCACCAGTGGAGAATTGGCAGGATTGGAAGGCTATGTCATCCGCATCAACCGAGATCGTCGTCTTGTGATGGATGTGGGTGGTATCAGCGTTACCATTGCAGGGGTCCATGCCGAGCACTTTGAGGAAGTGGAGCCAAACGGCACATCAATAACAGGTACCAATCCATTCTACCAGCGTAATCTGCAAGAGCGAGAAGCCATCATCGACCGCTACTTTCACCCAGTGAAAACAGCTAATGAGGTCGCTGTCCAAGCCGAAAACATCGACTACCTGCGAGAATACGTGTTGGCAGAGTTGGCACAAAAACGCATGGACATCAACAAGGCATGGAATACCTATACCTTTATCATCAAGGAGATTGGCTACTACTATGCCCCATTTATCGAGCAATTCAAGGAAAACCTCGACCCCATCATGCGTGAAGGAGGCAAGGTACTCCAAGAAATGGAACGGATTATCAAAAGTCCTTATATCAGTCCTAACGACAAGACCAGATACGAAAATGACTATCAGGAGATATTGTCGCAATACGATTATCTGTTCTAAAAAGCAATATTATAGTTTCATTATATCACCCACCATTGCCATGGCCAAGGACTTGTGGCGAAAGAGTATGGATGAGGTGAGCGTGAGTGAGGTGCTATAAAAAAAAAGTAAATCACATGAAAGAAATAAAAGATACTATATATAATTCTGTAAAAAGAATACAGGAGGCAACCCCTGACCATCTGATTGGATTGTCAACAGGTTTTGAAAGACTTGATGAAGTTCTTGGTGGACTTGTTGAAGGTACTCTTGTCACTATAGGTGGACGAACTGGTATGGGCAAAACAGCTTTTGCCTTTAATTTGTTGAGGAATCTTGCAATTGAAAAGAATATTCCTTCGCTGTATATTTCATTAGAGAGTACAGAGCAGTTGTGTACCAATATACTTATTGCATGTACGCTTAACATAAAGTATAGAGGATTGCTTAGTGGGCAACTGGTTGCAGAAGAATGGGAAAAATTAGACAAGGGATTACCTATAATAGTAAACGCACCAGTTTATCTGGATACAAAATCAACTTACACTATAGATGACATTTGTAAAACTGTTGAAGAAGCAGTACAAGAATATCAAGTGAAGGTCGTTTTCATCGACTATTTACAATTGATTTTTGCAAAAACAGGCTTCACAGAAAACAGATATCTGGAGTTGAACTATATAACGAGGAAATTAAAAGCCTTGGCAAAAGAGTTCAACATTACGATAGTGTTGCTTTCTCAGTTGAATAGAAATGCAGAGGGCGAAAAGCGTTTGGATCATCGACCAGTTTTGACAGACCTCAGAGATAGCGGAACTATTTGCGATGATAGTGATGTGGTTTGCTTTGTACATAGACCAGAATACTATCATATCTATCAAGACGAAAAAGGTAATGACATGCGTAACAAAGCATTGATAATTGTAGCAAAAAACCGATTAGGTTACATTGGCGATGCTCTTCTCTATACAAACATGCCAACTTTAACATTTTCTCATGATAATCCTTATACGGAGGATGATTTTAAAGGGGCTTTTCCAACAGATACATTAGCTTTTTGATACATATAGAAAATGAGAAATAGAGTTTGGGGAAGTTTAAGTAATTTCGTTTTCAAGGCATACGTGATAGACGCTATGATAATGCGTTATCAGAAATACGATAAACGCATAAATATTTGTTTGGCAATCGTTTCATCAAGTAGTATTGCCGCATGGACAATATGGCAGATTGTGCCTCAACTTTGGGCAGGCATGATCGCCATAACCCAAGTAATACAAGCTGTCAAGCCCTACTTTCCATACTCAAAGTATATAAGAACTTTGAATGAGAAGAGCAAACTTCTTCACGACATAAACAGGCGTTTTGAACGATTGTTTTTCAATATTGACTATAAAGCACTGACAACAGATGAAATTGCCGATCAATATTTCAATTTGAAGGCAGAAGCAGAAAAAGTTTGTTTCTTTGGTGATGACATGAATTGTGCACCGCAGAAATGCGATATAGAATATGCCAATCAAGAAACAGCTGCATATCTTAGAAGTAACTATAATATATAAAAAATAAAAATATTATGAGTAAAATTTCAAATATGGAAAAACCAAGTAGAATTGGTTCTACTTTGAGAAATGGCAGTAGCATTCCTGACTACAAATACACACCACCCCCACCTCCTCCACCATTGGAAAACAAAGAATAAATATCTGTAAGCACACGAGTTAGAGCTTAGTTTAGAAAGAAGTAACTTCGTTGCTGAATTTAAACATTGAATTATGTACAGCAGTGAAGATTTGGAACTTTTTCGATAAGTCATGAGCAAAGCAAGCTTGCTTGAACTTTGCCATGGCGAGAAAAAGTATGAAACTTTTTCGATAAGTGAGTACAATGAAAGGTTGCTTTCAGATTGTCGAGCGAAGAATTTTCGTGCAAACGAGTGCAGAGCCAAACTTGTTTGAACTATGCCGAGTGCAGCCGAAATCACTTGTGGGTAAAATGTATGAAATAGTTAATAAACAAGTAAAATTTTTAACATCTCAATGTATAGGTACTTGCAAAAGTGCCTATACAAAGAACTATGCCCTAAATTGAGTACTAACGCAAACACTGGAGATGGAGTTGTATTGTCATAGGGGGTGGATGCTTACGTTACCCTTAAATTTAGTACAAACATGTTCTTATAATGTAGTTAATATGAAAGTAGCACTTATCCAATTATCTGATATCCACTTTTCTAGTAATAGAGATTTAATATGCTCTCGGCAAGAAGCATTCTGTCGGTCATGTAAATATCTTATCAATGAATGTTCTAAAGTTATTTTTGTGATAAGCGGTGATATTGCCAATTATGGTACTGAAGAACAATATAATATTGCTTATCTGTGGTTAAAGGAGTGTGAGAATTTTTGGAAGAAAGAATCTAGAATTCTACAGTCCTTTGATTATGTTGTAGTGCCTGGGAATCACGATTGTATGCTTTCTGATAGCAATCCTATTAGAGATTTGGTAATTAAGGAGATTCTCAAAAAAGATATAATTTCTGAGGACAAATATGTAGATCAGAGTCTAGATGTTCAAAAGCCATTTTGGGACTTTTACAAGAGACTTACTGGTTCTAAGATTTCTCCTGCAGTTTCGTGGCAAGTAAACATAAGAATAAAGCTGGATTTAAATCTCTGTTTTCATTGCTACAATACGGCATTGCTTTCTCAGTTACATGAAGAGCCGGGTAAATTGATGATACCAGAAAACTATTTCTTGGAGGCTAAAGATACAGCAAATCAAGTTATAGTTTCTGTATTCCATCATAATACAGGCTGGCTTACTGCCGCAACAAACAACAATAACAAGAAAATGTTTGAAGAGCATTTGTACAAGACTTCATGTATTGTGATGTGCGGACATGAACATCATCAAAAGAATATCGTTGTATCTGATTTGGAGAATTTTAAAGAATTGATATATCTAGAAAGTCCTGCATTGCAAGAAGAAAAGAAATCTGAGTATGACTTGCTTTTACTTGATACAGATACAGAAACTCTGACAAATCATCATTTTTACTATAATGATGATTGTTACGAAGAATCTGTGTCAAATCCAAAGGTTTTGCCAAAGAGACAGATTGGAATAGGATTAAAGCCTGAATGGGTAAAATCATTATCTCAAATTTCAATTCCTCTAAAGCATGCAAGAAAGAATGAATTGACACTACAAGATATTTTTATATATCCGGATTTGGAGCCATTAGATGGTTTTGAGAATCGTTATGAGCAGTATATGGATAGTGAGCAAATTATATCTAATACAGATTCTACTAAGGTGCTGATTTTGGAGGGTGACAACCAGTCTGGTAAAACGTCTCTTTTAAATATGCTTTACCTTAGTTATTATAGAAAAGGTATATATCCGATTTTGTTGCAAGGAAAGGACTTGAAACGTCCTGATTTAACTACCTATGTAAAGAAAGAATATAAGAGACAGTATTTATATAATGATTATTCCTTTGAAAAATATTTCCAACTTGATAAAGATAAAAGAGTATTACTGATAGACAATTTTGATGGTTCGGAATTAAATAATGCAGGTAAGTCTGCTTTGTTGGACAATGCATTAAACAACTTTGATAAAGTCATAGCAATAAATGGTCAGCAGCTTAATATTAAAAGTATGTTGATTCATACTTCCAATGAGAAAGATATTAAGCGCTATCGTATTGTATCTTTGGGATATAAGAAAAGGAATATGCTTATAGATAAATGGGTGAGATTGGGCTTGGATGAGTATACCATAGATCAAAAAGCCATATTCGACCAAGTAAAGCTAACTTTTGAACAACTAAATGGGCTTTTGGGGCAGCAACTGATTCCGTCTTATCCTGTTTTTATTCTGTCTTTGTTATAAGGTTTAAATGCCTCTATTGATTTTGATGTGTCAAAAACATCTTATGGCTTTTGTTATAGTTCGTTGATAATGGCTTCTTTAATAAAAACTGGAACTGAGAGAAATAAGGTTAGTGGCGTATTAAAATATCTTGCTGATTTTGCTTTCTTCTTTTATCAATCTACACCAAATGCAAAATGCTTTTCCAAGAAAGCTTTCTTTGATTTTTGGACACAATATGATAAAGAGTATAATCCTCCTTTTACTGCAACAGAATTATTGCGTAGACTATTGGGAGCTGATTTGTTGCGCAATTTAGATATTGAAAGTTATACATTTTCTTATAAATATATATTCTATTTCTTAGTGGCCCAGAAAATTTCGGAACTTGTAAATTCTGGAGAAGATGATGGAATTGTAAAACGATTATGTGAAAATCTACATAAGGAAAGAGAGGCAAATATTCTCATATTCTTGGTTTATCATAATGGAGTTGATAAGCAGATGGATGAATTGAAGTTTGCTAGTTGGTTACCATTTGAGGATTATATGCCTATATCTTTAAATAAAGAAGATCCTTTATTCATAGATCTGAATAGTATCGTGGATAATATAAAGGCTAAGGTGTTGCGCAATGATGTTGATCCTTTGGAAGAACGCCAAAAACAATTAGAGTCCAAGGATAAAATTGCCAGAAGTGATACTAGGCCTAATTTGCCTACAGAAACAGACTTTGAGCAAAATAAGGATTTAAGAGATATCAATAATACATTTAAGATAATTAAGATATTGGGGCAGATCGTCAAAAACCAGAAGGAGACAATGAAAAAGGACGATTTGAATCAATTAATCGAAGTTTCATATAATGTATGCTTCCGTTCGATTGCTTTTTTCAACAAGATGGTAGATGATTGCAAGGGTGATATTGTATCCTATTTTACAGAACAAAATAAGGAAAATGCAAATTTGGATTCTAAAGAGATTAAGGATAGAGTTTGGAAATTCTTGCATATGATGCTATATCGTCAATGCTTGATGGCATTTGGCAGTTTGTCGCATGCTATAGGTACAACTGATATGGAAGGCATTTATGATGATATTGCAGATAAGATAGGTACTCCTGCTGCTAAAATCATAACATTTACAATTAAAACTATTTATGGTAAAATGAAACTGGCGGATTTGCAAAAAATCATTAATGAATATAGAGATAATCCTGTAGTGCTTGAAATCATAAAAGCTCGTGTAATTAGTTATGTGTATAATAACTATGTCGATTATGGAACACGACAAAAAATTGGTCAACTTTGTCAATTGAAATTAGTGGATGATACAGGAATAAATCTTAAAAAGTTATATGATAAAACGAACTGAGTCCTCTTTTAAAAGGAATATATTTTTCAATTAAAATGGCAAACACTCAAATTAGGGCTAAAATAAGAAAGAAGTATCATCCTAAATTGTGTACTTACATAATAATTAATAATTACAAAATAATAAATTGAATACTATCCAGATAATAATTATGGCTGGTGGCGTAGGCAGCCGCTTCTGGCCCATGTCCACCCCCGACTACCCCAAGCAGTTCATCGACGTGATGGGCGTGGGACGTTCCCTCATCCAGCTCACCGTAGACCGTTTGAAGCCCATCTGCCCAGTAGAGCACATGTGGGTGGTGACCAACGAGAAATACATCAGTATTGTCAAGGAGCAGATACCTGACATGCCCACAGACAACATCCTTGCCGAGCCAGAGGCACGCAACACCGCCCCCTGCATCGCCTATGCTTGTTGGAAGATCCAGAAGCAGCACCCCGATGCTAATATTGTGGTAACCCCCTCCGATGCCCTGGTCATAAACACAACCGAATATCAGCGTGTCCTCAGCAAGGCACTCAACTATACCGCCAACAAGGAAGCTATCGTTACCATCGGCATCAAGCCGAGTCGCCCCGAAACAGGCTATGGCTACATCGCCACAGCCGACCTCACGGACGTAGACGAGATATATAAGGTGGAAGCCTTCAAGGAAAAGCCCGACCTCACCACCGCCGAGCAGTACCTCTCAGCTGGCAACTACTATTGGAATGCCGGCATCTTCGTGTGGAACATCGACACCATTAGCCGAGCCATCCGCACGTTCCAGCCCAAGCTTGCAGCCATCATGGATGAGATGGCACAGTCTTTCTACACCGAAAAGGAGAAAGAAGTGGTAGGTAGACTTTTCCCAACCTGCGAGAAGATAAGCATCGACTACGCCGTAATGGAGAAGTCGAAAGACATCTACACTCTCCCCTCCGAGTTCGGCTGGAGCGACTTAGGCAGCTGGGGCAGCCTTCGCACCCTCCTCCCACAAGATGAAGACGGCAATGCCAAGGTAGGTAATGACATCCGCCTCTACGATTGCAAGAACTGCGTAGTTCACACCGCTGACGAAACCAAGGTAGTAGTCCAAGGCTTAGACGGCTACATCATAGCCGAGAAGCACGGTCAACTCTTAGTCTGCCAGCTAAAGGAAGAACAAAGAATTAAAGAGTTCAGCAAATAAAAAACATAAACGTGAGAATATAATTTCTAAAAACATTTATGAATCAATCAAAGACAACACTTCAAGATGTTTTGTTGCTGCGATGTCTTGCGGTTATCTCCCTTGTAGCATGGCACAGCTATTGCTCATACATTTGTTGGGGATACGGAAACTCGCCATTGGATGGAGTTTACTGTAAAATTTTCAGTTTCTTGACTCCTGATGCAAATATGCCACTGTTTACTTTTATGGCAGGCTATTTGTTCTGTTTCTTACTAAGAAAAAAGCAAAAGTATCAAGAGTTTAAGCCTTTTTTGAAAAATAAGATACATAGGTTGCTCGTACCATTTATGGTGCTGGGGGCATTGACAAATCTTACAGAGGTGAATCGCAATTTCCTCCCAGAAATGTTTTATGGTAAGCCGAGCCACTTGTGGTATTGTCTAATGCTCTTTTATTGCTATATAGTCTGCTGGTTGATAGAGAAGAGAGGTCAGAAATACAACATAGTAGCAATGTGTGTTAGTGTGGCAGTTGTAATAGCGAAAGGCAAGGGTGGACTTAGTCCAAATGTTCCTTTCGGACTGTTTTTGCCTTTATATTACTATTGTTATTTCTATATAGGATATCTGGTATTCCAATACAAAGAGAATTTCTTAAGACTTATGAAGAAATATTGGATAGCAGTTTTTCTATGCTATGTAGCTTTTTCTATACTGGATAAGTCTCATCTAATCCTTATTCATAGTTTGAGTTACATCTTTTTATTGCTCTTCGTTTTCAATTCCGGGGGGGGCAAATTCTGTAAAATTATCGCAAGATAAATTGCTTACTATAGTTATCAATTCTATTGCGAAATGCAGTATGGGCATCTATGTTTTCCATCAATGGATTATATGGAACATAACTCGTCCTGAATTCTTGCATAACTTTATACATGAGCGTTATATTATCTTTCCATTATTATGCTGGATACTTATATTTATGTTATCATGGTTGATGACACACCTATTGACTAAGTATACTAGAGTGGGAAGATATCTGTTGTTATAAAAATCATAATTATAAAAATATGAAAGTAGTACTTTTAGCAGGCGGCTTTGGCACACGTATTAGTGAGGAAAGCCAGTTTAAACCAAAGCCAATGATTGAAATTGGTGGTATGCCAATTCTGTGGCATATTATGAAGGAGTATTCTTATTACGGCCACAATGAGTTTATTATCTGTGCAGGTTATAAGCAAGAATACATCAAGGAATGGTTTAACAATTATTTCCTTCATAATAGTGATGTTAGTTACGATTGGACAAAAGGAACCAATGAGGTTACTATACAGCATAGCCAGTTGGAGCCTTGGAAAGTGACTATTGTAGATACCGGTTATAATACGATGACAGGTGGACGTATCAAGCGAGTTAAGAAATATGTGGGTAATGAACCATTCTTCATGACATATGGTGATGGAGTTTGTGATGTAGATATCAATAAACTCTTAGAGTTCCATCAGGCTCATGGCAAGATTGCGACTCTTACAGCTGTAAAGATGGCACAGGAGAAGGGTGTGCTCAATATCGGTGGTGATAATGCCGTTAAGTCATTCCGTGAGAAAAACATGCTGGATGGTGCACCAATTAATGCAGGATATATGGTCTTGGAACCACAGATTTTCGATTATATAGAGGGCGATAGTACGGTCTTCGAAAAAGAGCCATTGGAGAAATTGGTGGAAGAAGGACAGTTGATGTCTTACATCCATGAAGGCTTTTGGCAGTGTATGGATAATATTAGAGAGAAGAATATGTTAGAGAAGCTTCTTGCTACAGGAACAGCTCCTTGGAAGAAGTGGACTAGAGAGGTACCTAAAAAATAAAATATAGCAATGATAGATTTATTCAATAATTTCTATAAAGGGAAGAGAGTCTTGGTAACAGGACACACAGGTTTCAAAGGAAGCTGGCTTTCCATTTGGCTTCATGAGTTGGGAGCAGAAGTAGTTGGTGTTGGTTTGGATCCTTATTCCGAAAAGGACAACTTTGTATTGTCAGGTATTGGGAAGAAAATAAAGGCCGATATTAGAGCCGATATCAGAGATGGTGAGAAGATGAAGCAAATCTTTGCTGAGTTTCAGCCTGAGATAGTCTTCCATCTTGCAGCCCAACCTTTGGTTCGATTAAGTTATGACATTCCTGTAGAAACATACGAAGTGAATGTGATGGGAACCATTCATGTGATGGAGGCTATTCGCTCAACACCAAGTGTAAAAGTCGGTGTGATGATTACTACAGATAAGTGCTATGAGAACAAAGAACAGATTTGGGGATACCGTGAGGATGAACAAATGGGCGGTTATGATCCTTATTCATCTTCTAAAGGTGCAGCGGAGATAGCAATTAGTTCTTGGCGGAGAAGTTTTTTCAATCCGGCTGATTATGGTCAAAAACATCATGTAGCTTTGGCTAGTGTTAGAGCTGGTAATGTGATTGGAGGAGGTGATTGGGCACTTGATCGTATTATTCCTGATTGCATACGAGCATTAGAGATAGATAAGACTATCGAAATTCGTTCACCAAAAGCAATCCGCCCTTGGCAGCATGTATTAGAGCCTTTAGGTGGTTATATGCTTCTCGCCTCAAAAATGTGGAATGATCCAACAAAATATTGTGAAGGTTGGAACTTTGGTCCTCGTACAGAATCTATAGCCAATGTTTGGAGTGTTGCATCTAAACTTATCAATAGTTATGGAAAGGGAGAATTGAAGGATGTTTCCGACCCTAATGCCCTTCATGAAGCAAATCTTTTGATGCTTGATATCAACAAGGCCCATTTTAAATTAGGATGGGAACCACGTATGAATATTGATCAATGTATGAATATGGTTGCAGATTGGTATAAACGTTATTTGATAGAGGATGTTTATAATCTTTGTGTTGAACAAATTAATAAATATGTTGGCTAATGAAAGAAACTGTTTTAGTTACTGGTGCAGGACCTAATGGAATAACAGGAAAACTTATTAGAGAAAAACTTGCAAACGAGTATATGATTCTTGCACCATCAAGCAAAGAATTAGATTTGACAGATGATGCTATCGTTAATAGATTCTTTGAAGAAAACAAGATTGATTACGTTATTCATATGTGCCACATATAGACCTCTTCATAATACAACGCAGCATTTTGTAGATGATATATTGGAAAGTAATCTACGTATGTATTTTTCATTAGCACGCCAAAGTAAACATTTTAAGAAAATGATTTATTTTGGAAGTGGAGCTGAGTATGCAAAAACTTCTGCTATTATTAATGTGAAAGAAGAAAATGTCGGTCGAGAAATACCAAAGGATCAGTATGGATTAGGAAAGTATATTATGAATGATCATGCTAGAAATAGCGATAATATATATAATCTTAGATTGTTTGGTACAATCAATCCTTATGAAAGATGTTCAAAAAATGTAATCAGTAATATCTGTGCAAAGGCTATTTGTTCAAACAAAATCAACTTGCGAAAAAACTGTAAGTTTAGTTTTGTAGATATGGATGATGTTATAAATATTGTTAAGAGAATTCTTCGGGAAGATTTGCAATATCACGATTTCAATATAACTTCAGGTGAAGTATTTTATCTGTCAGAAATAGCAGAAATAATATCTAATATTTCTGGTAAGCATAATCCAGTCATTTTTGAGAATGAAGGTCTAAATTTAGAGTATACTGGCTCTAATGAACGTATAATTAATCAATTGCGTAATTTTAAGTTTACAGAAATTGCAGATTCTCTAAAGAAAGTGTATGATTATTATTATCAAAATCAGGCGTTAATTGATGTTGAGAATTTAGATTCTAGATGGAAATAAATAATATTCAAATGATTAAAGTTTCAGACTTCATAATTAAATTTTTAGAAAAACAAGGTGTGAAGCATATGTTTATGCTTCCTGGTGGTATGGCTATGCATATTGATGATTCTATAGGATATGCAAAAGACATAAAGCCAGTATTTATGTTACATGAGCAGGCATGTACTTTTGCTGCAGAGTCTTATGCAAGAGTAACTAATAATTTAGGTGTTGTTTGTACTACATGTGGACCAGCGGCAACTAATACTCTTACTGGTGTTGCTTGTTCTTGGATAGAGTCAACCCCACTGTTGGTATTAACAGGACAGGTTAAGAGAGCCGATTTGGCCCAAGATTCAAATCTTCGTCAACTTGGAGTACAAGAGGTTAATATAGTAGATATGGCAAAGCCTATTACTAAATATGCAAAGTTGATAACAGAACCAGAGGATATTCAATATGAATTAGAAAAGGCTGTTTATTTGTGTAAAGAAGGCAGACCGGGCCCCGTTTTGTTAGATATTCCTGTTGATGTTCAGGCATGCAGAGTTGACGAAACAACAATGAAACACTTTGTACAGGAATATAATGGGCGGTATTCTATTAGTGATGCTCAGATTGATGCAGTTGTTTCTCAAATAGAAAAAGCTAAACGACCAGTTTTTTATGTAGGTGCAGGAGTAAATGTTGCAAGTGCTAGTGAAGATTTCCGTAAGCTAGCTGAAAAACTGAATATTCCTGTTCTCGTTCATTGGAATGGTATGAATTTACTGGAGAATGAACATCCTCTATTTATGGGACATCCAGGAGCTGTAGGTCAACGTGCGGCAAACTTTGTTTTACAGAATGCAGATTTGTTAATAACTATCGGAACTAGACTAGCATTGCTTCAAACTGGATTTAATTTTGCTGGTTATGCTAAGAATGCTTTTCATGTAATGGTTGATATAGACAAAGCCGAACTTGATAAACCAACATTGCATCCTAATTTAAAAATTCAGGGAGATGCTGGTGAGTTTATCAGAAAGCTTTTGGTTTCTGATATTCAGGTTGGAGATTATTCTAAGTGGATAATAAAAGGAAAGGAATGGAATGCTAAATATCCTTCTTTGAATCCCGAGTGGTTGAAAGACTCTAAGTATATAAATTCCTTCTATTTCGTTGATGAATTGTCTACTCAGATGAATGCTAATGACATTTATTGTGGTGGAAGAGCAGGAACCTGTGTTGATGCAATTATTCAGGCTTTTAATGTGAAAAAGGGACAAGGTGTTTATGTTACAAAAGGGTTGTCTTCAATGGGAAATGGTCTTCCGGCCGCTATCGGTGCAGCTTATGCTACAAAGAAAAAAGTAGTTTGTGTGAATGGCGATGGCGGTTTTGCTATGAATATTCAGGAATTAGAGGTTATTCGAAGGGATAAACTACCCGTTAAAATGTTTATTCTTGACAATCAGGGCTATTCAACAGTAAGAAATACTCAAACTAATGTCTTTGATGGTCATTTTGTTGGCTGTAATGAAAATAGTGGTCTAACTATAGGTAACATAAAGGGAGTAGCAGAAGCTTATGGTATCAAAACATTTATGTTGAAACATGCAGAGAATATGGCAGCAACGATATCAGATGTGTTGAGTTATGATGGACCTGCTCTTTGTATAGTATGGGTTGACCCAGCTCAGCCTATTGTACCAAGACAAGCAAATTACAAAACACCAGAAGGTCAAATGGCTTCAAGGCCTTTAGAGGATATGCGTCCATTGCTTGAAAGAGATGAATTAGAGGAAATAATGTCTGTTTCTAAAGAACAATAATGACACTTAAACAATTTGTTACTCAAAAGTTAGGAATTGACAAGGCGATATTCTATACATTGGTAGGACGAAGCTTGGGAATACCGATTTCAGTCCTTACCATTTTCTTTATTGCCCGATATCTATCACCAGAAGAGCAAGGCTACTATTATACTTTTGGTAGTATTGTTGCCTTACAAGTTTTTTTTGAGTTAGGTTTGACAGGTATTATTACTCAGTTTGTTGCTCATGAAGCATCTCATCTCTCGTGGAATGGTAGAGTGTTCGTTGGTGAGGAAGGAGATGTTCATATCGTTAACAATGTAAAAATTGGAGTTGTGGCTGTAGTCACAAAATCCATTCACGATACTTGTATTGTAGTAGGTAATCCAGCAAGAATTATTATGAAGCATGGATCAGCAACTAATGTAACATTGACATTTTAATCGTGCATTTTCATTTGCAGTCTTGTAATGGAATTATTATGGCTATATGGAAAAAGTAAATTTAAAGAGACTTCGAAGTTCAAAAAATGAACGCAGTTCTAAAATAAAAAAAAATGTCATAGGTACTTTAATAGTGAAGGGTATCAGTATTCCTACTCAGCTGCTTTTAGTACCGCTAACTATCAGTTATATCAGCAGTGAACTATATGGTATATGGCTTACACTAACCTCTATTATTGGATGGATAGGTTTCTTTGATATTGGTTTCGGCAATGGCTTGAGGAACAAATTGACTGAAGCGTTGGCAAATAATGATATAATAAAAGGTAGAGGCTATATTAGTACGACTTATGTAGGCATCTTTCTTATATTTACAATTGTAGGGATTGTAGGATATCTACTTGTTCCATTTATCGATTGGTGTGCACTTCTGAACACTTCGTCTTCATATCAGGAACTCATTATAGATGTGATGCGTATCGTACTGGTATGCTTTTGTATACAGATGGTTCTGAAAATTCAAAGCAATGTATGGATGGCTCTTCAAATGAATGCAGTAGCTGGTTTTGCCGATGCTTTAGGACAAGTCGTTACTCTGGTTGGTATTTGGATTTTAACCATTACAACATTTCCATCGATGGTTTTGATGGCATGGGTGTTCAATGGATGTCCTATACTGATTGTAATCTTGTCTTCTATATATCTTTATGGAATCAAACGTAAAGACCTCTGTCCATCAATTTCTACAGTAGAGAAATCTTATATGAATGACATAATAAGTCTCGGAGGCAAGTTTTTTGTAATCCAAATAGCTGCTATTATTACTTTTCAGATGACCAACATTATCCTGAGTAACACGTGTGGTCCTGAATCAGTGACAGAATTTAATGTTGTTTATAAATATATCAGCATAGCAAATATGCTGATGACCATGGTATTGGGACCTATTTGGTCTGCTTTCACCGACGCATATACGAAAGGTGATCAGATGTGGATGATGAACATCTACAACAAACTAAAAAAGATATTTTATCTTGTTACTCTACTAGTGATAGTTATGGTTGCTGTGTATCCCTTTGTTTTTGATATATGGTTGGGTGATAATGTTAAGGTTAGCTTTCAGATGGTTATAGCCGTTTCATTATTAATTATTTCTACGATGTGGGCAAACATTCACTCAAGTATCAAAAATGGTATTGGAAAGTTGAAATTTTCATTATGGTACTGCAATGTACAAACAGTATTGAGCATTCCTGTATGCTATTATTTAGGAAAAGAATATGGTGCAGAAGGGGTAGTGTGGGGAACAATAATTATAACGCTACCAAGCATGTTCTTCTCACCTTATCAGGTTGTTCATCTTTTGAGAGGCGACGCTAAAGGAATCTGGAATAAATAAGAAATATAATATAAAAAAAATAACTAATAAAATGATTAATAAATTATCGATTTATATACCAACATATAATCGCGAAAAACGATTGTTGCAATTGCTTAAAAGCATAGAGCAAATAAATAGTGACTTCCTTGAAGAAGTGATTATATCCGACAACTGTTCTAAGTATGATGTAGAGAATAGTGTGAGGTCAAACTTATCGGAAGTTTTTTTTGATAAGATTCGTATAATCAAAAATCCTGTAAATATCGCAGCTCCAGGAAATATTAGAAATGCCTTTTATTGGTGCAGAACAAAATGGATGTGGCTTATCGGAGATGATGATGAGGTTCTACCAGATAGTTTAAAGATAATTGAAACTGATGTATTGGAAGATCCAAATTGTGCTCAATTCAGGTATAGTTGTCTTGTTAATTCAGATAGCGAATTTAAAGAAGATGATATGAAATTATCTTCTCTTAATGATTTTATTGATTATTATAATAATGAAGCTCACACAAAAGAGAATTTCGCATTTATGAGTAATAATGTATTCAATATGGAGCTGATTGCTCCATTTATTATGTATACATTTATATTCTCTACATCTTTAACTCATATAATACCTTTTCTAAAAGGACTTGATGAAAGAGCAATATATATAAGATATAGGGGCGATAAAATTATTAGATATTTAATGCCGGAAGTTGGTACGGAGTGGAATAAAATGAGAGTAATGTTAGCAATATCTACTGTATCTCATATACCTTTCAAGTCATTGAATATCAAGTCAAAAAAAAGGCTTTTACAGATTTGTTCTTTGGTTAGATTTGACATTTTAATTTCACATATGACGAAGAATAAAGATAAAGGATATGATTACATTATGTTAAGCGAGGTTTACAATGGCTTATATAGATATACAGAACCTTGGTATAGAAGAGTTCTTTATTATTTTTTTAAAATAGAACTATTGACTTCCATACCCGTTTGTTCTTTACCTATTAATTTTCTAAGAGCCTTTTTGAACCGAAAATAAGTCAAATTATTTTATATAAATAGCTATGAAAATTGGTATAGTTGATACAATGTCCTTGTCACATGGGAATAATATCTATGGACATTTTGCAAAAGTGTCATGCCAATACTTGGATTTATTACAAGAAGGCGGTCATGACGTTAGAATTATAGGTCATAAAATATATAGAAAGTATGTTTCAGATGATCACTTAGATTATTTACCATTTAAATCTGATAAAGATATATTTCTTAGTGGAAGTCGTATACGAAGACTTTGGAATAAGATGTGTTGCCTAGTTAATATTTTAATTGTATTATTGTACAAAAAATATGATTTGCTGATAATGCATGACAATAATCAAAATCTGTTTTATTATATCTATTCCATATTGCCAATTAAAAGAAATATAGCATTAATTAGGTATACCTATCCAAAAACAGAAAAGCAACAAACTTTATTTCGTAAGATATCCGAAAAGGTCTCTTTTATCATAACCTCTATGAAAGAAGTCGGAGAGTCATATATGCTACCATACGCCTTAGTTCCTGACTATTTTCCTTTCCAAAAAAAAGACACAATTTATGCAGAAGAATATGATTTATGTATAGTTGGAACAATAAATGAATGTAAAGATATTGAAACCGTAATAAAAAGTGTATTAAATTCCGATTTAAGATTGATAATAGCAGGTCATTTTGAAGATTATAATAGATATCTTAATGCTGTCAACATGTGTAAAGACAGTAATAATATTTCAATTACAAATTCTTATTTGTCTGATAACGAATATGATAAGACAATAGGATCAAGTAAATTTATAGTCTTGCCTTATGACCTTAAAAAATATGAGAATAGAAGTAGTGGTGTCATATTAGATGCGGTATATTCAGGAAAGCCTGTTATTGCAACGTCTTGTGATGCTTTTATGCCAGTTGAACAAAGACATATAGGATTTCTTTATTCGACAGACTTCTCTCTTGTTATAACTAAAATCCAAAAATGTTCATATGCTGATTTGGTACATAATGTTTTAGCATATAAGAACGATCTATATAAATCTAAGAGCTTATTGCTTGCAATGGTTTACAATACGCTCGATCAAAGCAAAAATAGTAATGCAACAAAGATTTGAATATTTAGACATAGCAAAAGGTATTGGTATTATAATGGTTGTAGTAGGCCATATGATAAGCAATAAAGGATGTATAGGTCTATGCATAAATAGTATCCATATGCCTTTGTTTTTTATAATCAGTGGTTTATGCTTTAATGCAAATCGTAATGCAAAGTTCATTCCTTTTGTAAAAAAAAGATTTCGTCAAATAATGATTCCGTGTTTTGTGTTTACAATAATATGCGGCTGCTTGCAATCCTCATTGATACCTGATTATCGGTATTTACTAGGCGAAATTCCCGGTGCATTGTGGTTTCTTGTTGCATTGTTTGGAGCCTCAATAGTATTTCACGTTATAAATCAACATATTGAGAAAATGAACGTTAGCATTTATGTGATCTCTATCATAGTTCTCTTTACTATTGGAAGATGGTTATACATTGCTGATTTTACCCCCCCCCATTTACAATACTTAACAACGATTCCAATAGCTACTGCTTTTTATGAAATCGGTTTTTTATTTCAAAAATACAAACTTGGTAATCTGATAACGACACAATTTGCAAATCGTTTTATGTTGCTGCCTTCGATTGGTATTTTGCTTATACCTTTTGCATATGCGCTATTGACTAAAGATGATCTTGTATTTGTAAACAATAAGATTAACGCAAGCAATGGATCATTATCAATACTTGGTGTTTTTTCTATTTTAGCAGTTAGTAATATCATGACTCAATTTAAAAACACTCGATGGTTAGTTTGGTTGGGAAAAAATACGCTTCCAATTATGGCCGTGCATGTGACAATAATAGAGTTATCTGTATGTTATTTAAAGTCAGATATTTATCCTGCGGCTCTCTATAAAATTGTAGAATTTAGTATAGTCTGGATAATATCTATCGGAATAGCATATTTACTAAATAAATATCTGCCCTTTATAATAGGTAAATAATAGGATTACTATACATCCGTATATTTCTATAAATAGTCTATGTAGATTTTTGAAATTGAAAATTGTGACAATGCTATGAATATTTGTATAGTATAAAACTCAAATTAACAATAAACTATAAAGTAAGATACAAAAAGAAAATTTTGTGATTTTACCTTATTCTGTTGTATATATAGTCGTTTATAAGTAATAGGTAAGCACTCAAATTAGGGCTTAAATTAGAAAGAAGTATCTTCGCTGCAGAACTAAAAACATTTGATTTATGTACAGTAGCGAAGATTTGGAAAGATTTTATTTCCAGTACCAGACGGAGGCAATGCCGAAGGGCATCTCCATTGAGCAGTTCTGCTCACGCAACAAAGTACCTTATAATATATTCTACAAATGGTACAAGGATACACGCAACAAGATTGTGGAGGTAAAAGTGGATGGACTTTCTTCCTCGGTTCAAGAACAGCCGAAGAAAGAAGCCCGTCAGCAGGAACCACAGAAAGCTGGTCCAACATCTCTCGTTCGTATACTTGTGGAGCTTCGTATGACCAATGGTCTGCATGTTTCCCAGAAAAACCTAAGCTATCAAGAGTTGAAGCGACTGATAGAGAAACTGGAGGGTCTATGCTGAGTGTTACCGGTATTAACCGCTTCTATTATCTCCGTGACTTTACGGATATGCGATGCAAGCATAGCCGGGTGTTGTCCATCATACACGAACAACTCCACCGTGAGCCGTCTGGCGGAGACGTTTTTATAGTTATGTCCCGTGACCGCCGTATTGTAAGACTTTTCACATATGACAATCGTTCATATAGTTTGTTTGAAAAGAAGTTTGTAGCAGGCTATCAGTTTATGAAAGTAGAACGTGAAGGTGGAGAACGAGTTTACAGAATAGACTGGAAAGACGTTGTGTTGTTATTGGAAAATCCAATAGTTAAAACATTAAAAATCAGATAATTATGTTGCTTGTTTATTCGTTTTTCTCATATATTTCCACTATCTTTGTAGTTGAAAATCAGGGCATTACGGATGAACGAACTGCAACATATCATAGATCAAAAGCAAGAGCTGTTGGCACGGGAGACAATCTCGCGCCCGGCTGTTGATTACA